>Ga0326597_10000547_pt1 | contig 66953 bp, 44 predicted proteins | sample RVTome_12_FD_203789 | JGI IMG/M metagenome (GOLD analysis project Ga0326597, IMG submission 203789) | Soil microbial communities from uranium-contaminated site in the Upper Colorado River Basin, Wyoming, United States - RVT100D185 | ecosystem: Environmental > Terrestrial > Soil > Contaminated >...
GCCTCGTCGAACTGATGGGGCCGGTCGAGGCGGGGGTCATGCTCGTCTCGCCGGGGCCGACGATCATCATGATGTGCGGCCTCCAGGGCAGCGGGAAGACGACGACGTGCGGCAAACTCGCCGGGCACCTGCGCCGCAAGGGCAAGAGCGTCATGCTCGCCGCCGCCGACCTCCAGCGACCCGCCGCCGTCGAGCAGTTGCAGACCGTGTCGCGGCAGGTGGAGGAGAAGATCCGCGGTGAGGGGTCGATCCACTTCTACGCCGAGCCGGACAAGTGCGCGGAGTACGGCAAGGCGGTCGGCGTGGCGGTCGGCGTCTGCCAGCGGGCCCTCGCGGCGGCGAAGAAGACCGGCGTGGACGTGCTGATCCTCGACACCGCCGGCCGTCTGCACATCAACGATGACCTCATGGGCGAGTTGCGCGCTGTCAACGCAGCCGTGCAGCCGCACCAGATCTACCTCGTCGTTGATGCGATGACGGGGCAGGATGCGGTCAACTCCGCCAAGGCCTTCAACGAAGCCCTCGCCATCGACGGCGTCATCCTCACCAAGTTTGACTCGGACACGCGCGGCGGGGCGGCTCTGTCCGTCAAGCAGATCACCGGCGCGCCGATCAAGTTCATCGGCGTCGGCGAACACCTGGATGCCCTCGAAGAGTTCCATGCCGAGCGCATGGCCGGGCGCATCCTCGGCATGGGCGATGTGCTCAGCCTCGTCGAACGCGCGCAGATGGAAGTCTCCGAGCAGGAAGCCGAAGACCTTCAGGAGAAGATGGCCAAGGGGCAACTGACGATGGATGATTTCCTCGGCCAGTTGCGCATGCTCCGCCGCATGGGTCCGCTCAAGCAGTTGCTGGGCATGCTGCCGGGCGTCGGCTCGATGCTCAAGGAAGTGCAGGTCGATGACAAGCAACTCAACCGCCTCGAAGGCATCGTCAACTCGATGACGAAGGAGGAGCGGCGCGATGTGAACGTGCTCAACAACTCGCGCCGCAACCGCATCGCCAAGGGCAGCGGCTCATCCTTGCAGGATGTGGCGCGGCTGACCAAGCAGTTCGACCTGATCAACAAGATGAGCAAGACGATGGGCGGCGCCGGGGGCAAGAGCAAACTTGCCGCGATGAAGCAGATGGCCGCAGCGCAAGGCGCCGGCAACCGCGGCGGGGCGGGCGCGCTCGCGGGCCTGTTCAAGACCAAAGGCTCGACTCACACCGAAAGCCCCAAGGCCAAGGCCCGCAAGAAACAGAAGGGCCGCGGCAAGCGGCGGTGAGAAGACAAGGCATCAAGGGATCAGGGGATCAAGGCAACGAGGCGCAAAGCCCCGGCACTCCCGTGCCGGGGAGGAACACTCGCGCCCGTAAACATCTACTGACCCGTAGCACCCGGCTCGATCAGGCGCACGGCTGTGTACTGCGCCCGCAGGCAGGCGTTGAGGGCCTCGATGGTGTGTTCCCAGCGCGTGCCCGGCGTGGGAATGATGTGGATCGGGTTGTCTTTCATGAACAACCCCGTCGGGTTGCCGGGGCGCACGCGGTGGTCATCGAGGCGGCGGAAGAGCGAGTCAAAGGTCGGCGTCGCCGCCAGGCCGGGCAGGTCAATGCGGATTGAGCAGTCGCTCCGTCCGACGCCGATCGTCGCGATGCGGATGGTCAGCGGCCGCTCGGGCAGTTCGAAGGGATCATCCATGCCGGCCGCGCTGGTCTGTGGCACGTCGATGAGATAGACCTCTTCGCCGAGTGTGAAGTTGGCGGTGAGAAGGAAGTACATGAAGAGCAGAAAGACGATGTCGATCATCGAGACGAGGTTGAGTTGCACGTGCGACTCAGCGCGGTGGCGGCGCGAGAGGGGTCGGTGGTAGGCGCCGGCTTCGCTCTCAGCGGCCGTGGCGGCGCGGCTGCGTGATCGGGTAAAGAGCGTCATGGCCCGTCCCCTTCGCCTGGCGGGGCTGCGCTGCCCGGCAATGACGCGGCGACGACGAGATCCACGCGCCTTGCTCCGCTCGCCGAGGCGACGGCGAGAATCGGGTAGACCTCGCTGTAGGAGGCCTGCCGGTCCGCGCGGATGTCGATCTTCACCGCCGGGTCCCGCTGCACCGCTTCGAGCAGTTCAGCGCGCAGGGACGCACGCCCGGCCGCATCGGGCGTGAAGGAGCGAAAGCCCAGACGCATCGCCGAGATGCGCCGCTTGTCGAGCACATCGGGGATCAGGTTGATGACCACGCGGTGCTCTTCATCCGGCTCGGCGGCGACGGAGTGCTCCGGCTCGGGCAACTCGATCTCTTCGGCCATCTCGACGTTGCTGATCTGGCTCGTGAGGATGAAGAAGACAATGAGCAGAAAAGTCATGTCGATCATCGGCGTGAGGTTCATGCGAACCCTCGCGGCTCCCGGCTGGATGGCGCGTGCGCGGCTCATGGGATGATCAATCTCAGGCAGAGGGTCGGCCGGGGCCGGGCGTGGGCCCGGTGCCGGGCGGGGTTGTGGGACGATTCACCCGCGCGGTTGGTGCGCCGGCCGCGGCCGGTGCGGCGGCGGTCGGCGCCGCACCCGCCTGGCTCGGGCGGAAGCGGTTCACCAAGTCCTGCGCTTCGAGCATCGCTTCGCTGGTGAGCGCATCGACGTTGTTGCGAATGAGCGCGTAGGCGGCGACGGATGGAATCGCGATGATGAGTCCCCAGAAGGTGGTGACGAGGGCGGTGCCGATGCCCGCGGCGAGATCGACGGGGCTGGGCCGCCCGCCTGCGGCGACGATGCTCTGGAACGCGAGGATCATGCCGTAGACCGTGCCGAAGAGGCCGATCATCGGCGCCACGTTGCCGATCACGTTGAGAATCTCGATCTGCCGCAGGCGGCGGGTGGTGTGTTCATCGGCGGCCTGTTCGAGCGCGCGGAGCATGGCCCCGAAGCCATGCGCCGATTCGTGCAATGCCGCGGAGAGGACGCGGCCGAAGTAACTCACATCCGCCGAGAGAAGGCCGAGCAACTCGCGATACTGCTGGGCGATGACGAGTTGGCGGCTGCGCTCGGCGAGGCCCTCGGGAAGGATGTGGATGCGGCGGTTGATGAGCCACATGTAGCCCATGAGGCCGACGCTGAAGACCGAGAGGACAAGGAGGAACCAGATGATCGCGGTGCCGAGGATCGAGCCGCGCGAGATGAAGAAGGCGGCGGCGAAGGAGGTGCCCCCGGCCTCGGCGGCGGGTTGATCGGTCTGCGCCAGTGCGCTCGCAGTGAAGAAGAGCGAGAAACTGGCCGCGAGAAGGCACAAAAGGCGCAAAGAGAGGGCTCCGGTGCCGTGGTCTGGAGGGAGGCTTTGCGACCGGAAGGCCACGCTTTGCGATTGCCGGCGCGGACTGCGGTACGCGATCCACTTGCCCACTCGGGTGGCCTGCGCTCTCAAAGCGTCGCTTAGACCACGGCACCCGGCACGTCGTTCCAACAAGTGTCTCATGGAGTCTCCTGGTCGTCGTCGCGCTCCCCTGCGCAAAGCCTTCGGGTCGCGGCTAAACGGCGTATCAACGTCGTCCGAATTGCCTTTCGAGATCGCGCAACGTGAGTCGAATCGTCGTCGGCCTTCCGTGGGGGCAACTGCCGCCCCGCTCGATGGCTTCGCGGCGGCGGAGCAGTTCGAGCAGTTCCTCTTGGGTGAGGCGGTCGCCGGCCTTGACCGCCGCCTTGCAACTCATCATGTCGAGCACCTCGTGCAGGGCCGCTTCATCCTCGGGCGAAAAGCCCTCCTCGGCCGCGCGGTCGAAGAGTTCCGTCAGAAACACGATGGGATCGACGCGTCTCTCAAACAGAAAACTCGGGAATGCGTGGACGGCAATCGTGCGCGGCCCCATCGGCTCGGCCTCGACGCCGATGCGATCGAGGAGCGGCTTGAGCGTCTCGAGCAGGACCATCTGTTCGGCCCGGACCTCGACCACGGCCGGCATGAGCAGCCGCTGCGATTCGAGCGATCCCGCCAGCACGCGAGCCTTGAGTTCCTCGAACATGACGCGCTCGTGCAGGGCGTGCTGGTCGATGATGCTCAGGCCCTCGGCATCCTCGACGACGAGGTAACTCTGATGCACCTGGAGGATGCGCACGGCCTGGCCGGCGGTCGCGGCGCCGTTGCCGGGCGTTGAGGGCGCCTGGGCAAAGATATTCTCCTCGCCGAGGTCTTCATCCTTGAGCGCTTCGCGCAATTCCTGGTAGGCGAAGCCGCGCTGGACCGGATCGAGTTGGCGGAAGTGCTCGACGAAGGCGCGGGCGGAGGTCGGCTGCGTGGTGACCAGAGGCGCCTCCCCATGGCTCCACGGCATCTCGCCGCGCATGGGCATCATGCTCGCCGCGGGGGTGAGGTCGGCCAGCAGCAATCGCTGCCGCACCGCCGTGAGCACCAGGCCGTGAATCGACTGCGTTTCGCGGAAGCGCACCTCCGCCTTGGTCGGATGGACGTTGACATCGACCTGCGAGGGGTCCATCTCGATGTAAAGAACGGCGAGGGGCAGGCGCGTCGGATCGAGCAGGCCGCGGTACCCTTCCTTGAGCGCGTGGGCGATGGTGCGGTCGCGCACGAAGCGGCCGTTGATGAAGAAGTGCTGGTGGCGGGCGCTGCTGCGGGCCACGGCGGGGGTGCCGATGTAGCCCCACACCGTGATGCCGCGCTCGAGCATCGCGTCATCCTGGCTGACTTCGAGCAGTTCGCGCTCCAGTTCCTTGCCGAGCACTTCGAGGAGGCGCTGGCGCGGCGACTGGCGCGGCGGCAGGTCGAGCGTCGTCGCCCCGTCATGCACGAGAATGAACCCGAGAGCCGGGTGGCTCATGGCGAGGCGGCCGACGAGGTCGGAGATGTGGCCGTACTCCGTCTGAACCGTTCGCAGGAACTTCCGCCGCGCGGGGGTGTTGAAGAAGAGATTGCGGATGGTGATCGTCGTGCCCGGCGGGCTGCCGCAGGGAGCGGGAGGACTGAACTGGACCCCCTCGCCGTCGAGGCGCGCGCCCGTCGGCTCGTCGGCCGTGCGGCTGATGATGGAAAAGCGGCTGACCGAGGTGATGGCCGCGAGCGCTTCGCCGCGAAAGCCCATCGTGGCGATGGCGTGGAGGTCTTCGGCTCGGCGGAGTTTGCTCGTGGCGTGTGGCGCGATGGCGAGGGGGAGTTGGTCCGGCTCGATCCCGCAGCCGTCATCGGTGATCTCGATGCGCTCGATGCCGCCGCGTTCGAGTTCGATGCGGATGCGCGTGGCCCCGGCGTCGATGGCGTTCTCGACGAGTTCCTTGACGACGGAGGCGGGTCGCTCGACGACCTCGCCGGCCGCGATCTGGTTCACCAGCAGGGGATCGAGTGCGCGAATCTCACCCATGGGGGCATTGTATCGAAGCGGCGCAGCGCCGTCCCGGCGGGGTGAGCAGTTGACTCAAGCGGGTCAGGAGGCTGGAGTTGCACCATGACATCAGAGCCGGCCGCAAACGTCGAGGACCTGGCGCACGAGACCGCTTGCGCCTTCGCCTCCCGCTTCGGCGCCCCCCCGCACTGGCTCGCGGCGGCGCCGGGGCGCGTCAACCTCATCGGCGAGCACACCGACTACACCGCCGGCCACGTCCTGCCCATGGCCATCGAGCGCTGGTGCCTCGTCGCCGCCGGGCTGGCTGGCGGCGGCCGCTCAACTATTCGCAGCAGCGCCCTCAATGAGGAAGTTGAAATCGATCTGGGCAAGTCGGTGAAGCGAAGTCGGCGGCGGGCGCGGAGCGAGTGGGTGAACTATCCGCTGGGCGTGGCGCTGGAGTTTCAGAATCGCGGCCACACGCTGCCCAATCTTGACGTGCTGATCGAGAGCACGGTGCCCGTCGGCTCGGGGTTGAGCAGCAGCGCGGCCCTGACCGTCGCGTTTGCGACGATGCTCGCACAGGCGCTGAGCATCGAGATTGAGGGGCGCGAGAAGGCGGCGCTGTGCCGCGCCGCGGAGCGCGACTTCGCCGGCACGCCCTGCGGGATCATGGATCCGTTCGTGTCCGTGCATGCGCGGGCCGGGAGCGCCCTGCACCTGGACTGTCTGGAAGAGTCGTTCGAGCACGTGCCTCTGCCGCCGCCCGAGCAAGCGGTCGTGCTGGTGGTGGACACGCGGGTGGAGCACCGACTCGCGGCGGGAAACTACAGCCGCACGCTCATGCAGTGCCTCGCCGCGATGGGAGCGGTGCGCGAGATTACGCAGGGCGAGTATGGCACGTCGAACATCCGCGAGATGGATGACGCGAGCCTGCGGCGATGCGAGGAGTACATGAGCCCGGCTCTCTTTCGCCCCGTGCGTCACATCGTGACCGAGAATCGGCGCGTGCTCGCGGCGATCAAGGCGCTGCGCGCCGGGAATCTCGACCGCTTTGGCTCACTCATGTACGCCTCGCACGATTCGCTGCGCGATGACTACGACGTCTCGTGCGCGCAACTCGATGCGGTGGTGGAGGCGGCGCGGGCGATCGGCCGCGCGGGCGGGGTGTTCGGCGCACGGATGACGGGCGCGGGCTTCGGCGGCTGCGCGATCGTCCTCTGCGAGCCGCGCGTGGGGGAGGAGGTGTCCACCCGCATCGGCGTCGAGTTTGAGAGGCGGTTCGGTGCGCCGCCGACGGTGTTCGCCACCCGGGCCGTCGCCGGCGCTGCGGCCATCCGACCCGCCCTCCGAAAGTGAGCGGTGTCCAAAGGCACAGGGTGTCACGTTCAGCAGAGCCGACAGAAGATGGCGTCAGACACCGTTTTAGGGAAAATGGTGCCTGACACCGTTTAATGTCGGACACCGTTCAATGGGGATTGCGATCACGGCACGTCGGCGTCGAGGCGCGAGAGGTCGTAAAGATGCAGGACGCGGTGCTCGAAGTCGCCGCTGTAGCCCCAGAGCGCCAGCGTGCGGCCGTCCGCGAGGATCTCGGCGCTGCGCACGCGCAGCGGCTCGCCCTTGAGTTCGGCGAGCACACGCCCGGCGACCGGCTCGACGATCCACGTCACACTCTCATCGGCGAACATGGTGATGATGAGGCGCCCCGCGCCGCCCGGCGATGCACAGAGCAGGGCGACGGGATGCGGCATCGTGAGGCGGCGCTCCACGGTTTCGGTCTGGAGATTCCACGCTTGCACCTGGTCGAAGTCGCTTGCCCAGAGGTGCGGGCCGAAGCCGTGGCGAGCCAGTCGCGGCCCGAGTGAATAAGCGCTGGTGGCGAAGCGGCGCATGAGTTGGGGCGCCTGCCGCTCATCGACGAGCCATTCGGTGAGAAGGGTTTCGCCGGTGTCCGGGCGCTCGCCGGCGATGATGAAGCGGCCGAAGTCGCTGCCGTGCAGGATGCGCCATTGTTGCAGATCGCCGAAGAAGTCGCCGGTCAGGCGCCACCCCTCGCGTGAGGCGTCGAGGTCGATGGCCATGGCGATGAAGTCAGGCGCGGCGCCGATGATCAGGGCTTCGCGCCCGTCGGCGCTGAACGCGACGTGCCGCGCGCCGCCTCCCAGGGGCGCGAGAAGCGGATCGGTGAACGCGATCTCGCGCATCGGCCGCGGCTCAGACAGTGACCAGATGCGGATGAAGCCGCTGTGCCAGAGGCCCAGGCGCGAGCCGTCGGCGGAGAGGTGGATCGATTCGATGTGGTCGGCGTCGCTGCGCCGGCCGGTCCAGAGGATGCGCGAGGCGCCGCGTGCGTCGAGGTCGAGTTCGTGAATGCGGGAGAGAACGCTGCTGTGCGCGATGAGCCACTTGTAGCGGGCGTTGGCGGCGGCGACATCGTCAAGCGTCTCCGACCACCAGGCGGGCCAGTGGTCGGGCCAGATGTGGCGCGGCGCCATGCGAAAAAAAGCGGCGTACGCGGCCGCGGCGGCGATGAAGATCAACGCCGCGATGCTCAGTCGGGGCCAGCGCCGCCGACCGCGCCGGCGCATGCGGGGGCGCAGCACGGCGCCGCACTCGGGGCAGCGCTCGCCTGGCAGGTTCGTGAGTTCATAGTTGCAGCGCCGGCAGTATTCCCTGCCGATGACCTGCGGCCGCCGGAGCGTGCGGCGGAACCACCACAGCGCCGGCGCCGCGATCAGCAGGGCCAGCGCTTCCAGCCACACCGTCGCCGCGATCGAGAAGATGTTGATGGCGATGACCGTCGTCGTCGCGTACGCCTTGCGTCCGGGAAGATCGATCACCACCGCTTCGGGAAACTCATCGAGGGGCAGGGTGAAGGTCTCGGCCGCCTCGATCTGCAACTCGGGCCGGGCGCGGCGCAGATCGGTTTCTTCGATGGCGTTTTCGGGTTGCGCGGCGCGGCCGAGACCAGGGGCGCCATGCGCCCGCGCGCCCGACATCACGAAGAGGACGAGGAGCAGGGACGCCCAAGCCGTGCAGCAGAGTCGATTCAACTGCGATGGCATCGTGTCTCTCATACGAGGCGCCGGCGTTCGAGTCCCATCAGGACGGCGATCAATCGGCGGGCTTGCCCGACCGGCCGTCGCGCGGGCGCTTGTGCTGGTGCTTGTCGATTCCGACGCGGGTTCCCTCGGCCGAGACTTCGCCTTCCGCGCCGGAGAACTGCGGCAGGCCCGCGGCCGTCACCGTCTGCCCGGCGATGTGGGCCTGAACGATCTCGACCGCCTCTTCGACGCTGTCGGTCAACCTGAAGAGGTCGAGGTCTTCGGGGCTGATGGTCGAGAACTTCCCGCACAGGGTGTGGCGCATCCACTTGACGAGGTCATCCCAGAACTCGGTGCCCACGCACACCACGGGGAAGGGCTCGATCTTGAAGGTCTGGATGAGTGTGAGGGCCTCGAAGAACTCGTCGAAGGTGCCGTAGCCGCCGGGGAAGATGATGAACCCCTTGGCGTACTTGACGAACATGACCTTGCGGCAGAAGAAGTAGTTGAAGGTGAGTTCGTGGGTCTGGTAGGGGTTGGGCTCCTGCTCCATGGGGAGGGCGATGTTGAGGCCGACGCTGATGCCGCCGGCCTCGCTGGCGCCCTTGTTGGCGGCGGCCATGATGCCCGGCCCGCCGCCGGTGATGACGGCGGTGCCGCGCTGGGCGAGCAGCCGGCCGCACTTTTCGGCTTCCTGGTACCACGTGTCCGCGGGGACCATTCGCGCCGAGCCGAATATGGAAACGGCCGGGCCGATGCTGGCGAGCGTCTCAAACCCCTCAACGAACTCGCCGACGATCTTGAGGACGCGCCACGATTCGTACCCGAAACTGCTGTGATGCCTGATTTCTTCGATCGTCATGGGTGCCAGAGACTCCTGCGGCGCGGAGAGCGGGGTGGAAGAGTCGATGGTACGCCGCCCGCAGTCCTGCGGAAGGGCGGCGCCGCGCCGGCGCGCGGCCAATCTCGCGGCCTCGCTTCCCACTTGACCCCCTGACTCCCTTCAGTACGATGCTGGCCAATGGCGGGCGGGCGAGAGAGGAAGTCGCGGGGCATGCACGCCGGACTCGAAGAGCCGGGCTCGTTCGCCGACTATCCCGGCGCCCTTCGCTGGCTCTTCGATCACGTCGATCTCGAACGCACCAGCCGCATCCGCGATCCGGAGCAGGCCTTTCGCCTCGACCGCACCCTCGCCCTTCTCAAGCAACTCGGCAACCCGCAGGACCACCTGCGCACGGTCCACATCGCGGGAACGAAGGGCAAGGGCTCGACGGCGGCGATGCTGGCGGCGGCGCTGACCGGCTGCGGGTGGACCGTCGGGCAGTACACCTCGCCCCATCTCATCGACGTGCGCGAACGCATTCGCATCGGCTCGCGGGACATTCCCGAAGCGGATCTGCATCGGGCGCTGACGGAGGTGGCGTGGGCAGCGCGCGCGTGCGGGGTGGACCATCTGCACTTCTTCGAGATTCTCACCGCGGCCGGCCTGCACTACTTCGCGCAGCAGGCCGTCGATCTGGCGATCATGGAAGTCGGCCTGGGCGGACGGCTCGACGCGACCAACATCATCACTCCCGAAGTCTGCGCCGTCACGCAGATCAGTTTCGATCACATGGACCTGCTCGGCGACACACTGGGGGCGATCGCGCGCGAGAAGGCCGGCATCTTCAAGCCGGGCGTGCCGATCGTGAGCACCCCGCAGGCGGAGGAGGTCGAGGCGGTGCTGCGCCAGGAGGCCGATCGGGTCGGCGCGCCGATTCGCTTTCTCGAAAAGGAACTCGCGTTCTCGAGCCGGTTCGAGACCTCTCCGCGCCATGGCCCGCACTGCCGCATCGGTCTCGAAACGCCGCGCACCGCCTTCGACCACGTGCGCGTCCCGCTCTGGGGCGAGCACCAGGCGCTCAACTGCGGCCTGGTGCTGGCCGTCGTCGACGCCCTGCGCGAGCGGGGGCAGGCCCTGCGTGAGGATGCGGTCGTCGAAGGGCTGGCGCAGACGACGCTCCACGGCCGGCTCGAACAGGTGTGCGAGAGCCCGCGCATTCTCATCGACGGCGCCCACAACACCGCCTCCATCGCCGCCATCATGCGCACGCTTCCGATCTACGTTCCCTACGACACCTTGGTGGTCGTCTTCGGGTGCGGGCGCGACAAGGATGCGAAGGGGATGCTCAAGGCCGTCTCCATGGCGGCGGACAAGATCATCTTCACGCGCACGCGGCTCAATCCCCGCGCCGCCGACCCGGAGGCGCTTGCGGAGCAGTTCGCGGAGATGTCGGGGAAGATGACTCAGACGGCGGCGACGCTGGGCGAGGCGCTGGACCTGGCTCGCCGCGCCGTCACCCGCGCCGACCTGGTCTGCATCACCGGGAGTTTCTACCTCGCGGGCGAGGCGCGGCGGATGTTCATCGCGCCCGGAGGCCCAGCGGCCGGTTCGCACGGGCGCGCATATCCTGACGATGGCCCGAACACGCCGCGTTGAGCGATCGGCGGCCACGATCCCGGCGAAGCGCCGCGGCTCAAGCAGTTGAGATCGCCCCCATGAACGCACGTCATCCCACGCCCCCTCCCGCCGCGCGCGATTCAACACAGGCCCCGGCCCATCGCTATGACGCGACGACTGCGGGCGCGATCGAAGCGAAGTGGCAGAAGAGGTGGGAGGAGCGCGGCTCGTTCATCACCCCCAATCCCGGGCAACCGGGCTTCGAGCGTTTTCAGGGCCGGCCCAAGCAGTACATCCTCGACATGTTTCCCTATCCCAGCGGCGTCGGGCTGCACATCGGCCACCCCCTGGGCTACATCGCCACCGACATCTACGCCCGCTACCTCCGCGCCAAGGGGCACTGCGTCCTGCACGCGATGGGCTATGACGCCTTCGGCCTGCCCGCCGAGCAGTTCGCCGTCGAGCACGGTGTCCATCCGCGAATCACCACCGAACGCAACATCGCCACCATGCGCGCGCAACTCAGGCGACTGGGCCTGGCGCACGATCCGACGCGATCCGTCTCGACGACGGATGTGGCGTTCTACCGCTGGACGCAGTGGATCTTCCTTCAGATCTACCACGCGTGGTACGACGCCGAGGCGACCAACCCGGCGGGAAGCAAGGGCCGCGCGCGGCCGATTGCCGAACTCGTGCGCGAGTTTGAGGGCGGCAAGCGGGCGCTGCCGGCGGGCTGTGACAAGCCGTGGTCGCAACTGAGCGAAGATGATCGCCGCGCGATCATCGATGGCTATCGCCTCGCGTATCTCGCCGAGGCGCCGGTGAACTGGTGCCCGAGCCTGGGAACCGTGCTGGCCAATGAAGAGGTGACGGCCGACGGTCGCAGCGATCGCGGCAACCACCCCGTCTACAAGCGGCCGCTCAAGCAGTGGATGATGCGCATCACCGCCTACGCCGAGCGCCTGCTCGATGATCTCGAGCCGCTCGCCTGGCCGGAGTCGACGAAGATGATGCAGCGCAACTGGATCGGCCGCAGCGAAGGGGCGTACATCGATTTCGAGGCATCGGGGCATCAAGGCATCGAGGCAAAGCCCCGGCACTCCCGTGCCGGGGAGGAAGGCATCGAGGCATCAAGGGAAGGCGATGTACACACGATCCGCGTCTTCACCACGCGCCCGGACACGCTGTTTGGCGCGACGTATATGGTGCTGGCGCCGGAGCATCCGCTGGTCGATGCGTTGACGGCTGAGCAGTGGCCGGGCGGCACGCCGGAGAAGTGGAAGGGACACGCCGGGGCCGCGCCATCGCCGCGCGACGCCGTGGCCGCCTACCGCCGCTTTGCCGAAGCGCGCTCCGAAGTGCAGCGCCAGTCCGAAGCGAAGGAGAAGACCGGCGTCTTCATCGGTTCGTACGCGACCAATCCCGCGACGGGACAGGCGACTCCCATCTTCATCGCGGACTACGTGCTCATGGGCTACGGCGCCGGCGCGATCATGGCGGTGCCGGGGCATGACGAGCGAGATAACGAATTTGCGAAAGGATTCAGTCTCCCGATAGTGTTTGTGAACGAAGGGCCGACCCTCGCTGGTGTAGGAGCGGGAGAAGCTCCAACCGGTGAGAGCCGGGAGGCGAGAATCGAGCGAGTTGTTGCTGTTGCGGAAGCAAACGAAGAGGAGCGCCGCCGACAGCAACTGGCGAGGACAAATCCGGGATGGGTAATCAACTCTCGCAATCCCACTCTCGATCTGAACGGTTGTCATACCGAAGCCGCCAAGACGAGAATGATTGCCTGGCTCGAAGAACACGGCCACGGCCAGGGCACGGTGACTTACAAACTCCGCGACTGGCTCTTTTCGCGCCAGCGCTATTGGGGCGAGCCGTTCCCCATCGTCTATGACGAGAAGGATCATCCGATCGCGCTACCAGAGCGCATGCTGCCGGTTGAGTTGCCGCCGCTCGATGACTTCACTCCGGCCGCGAGCGATGACCCGAACGCCCCGCCGCAGCCGCCGCTCGGCCGCGCCAAGGAGTGGCTGACCGTCGAGATCGACGGCCGGACCTATCGCCGCGAACTTAATACGATGCCGCAGTGGGCCGGGTCGTGCTGGTATTACCTGCGCTACCTCGACCCGGACAACAGTGAGCAGTTCGTCAATCCGAGAGTGGAGCGGTTCTGGATGCTCAGCGCCCGAGGCGGAGCGACGACGACTGCCACGCATTTCAACCCCGCGCTGCACCACCTCGGCGGCGTCGATCTCTACGTCGGCGGGGTCGAGCACGCGGTGCTCCACCTGCTCTATGCCCGCTTCTGGCACAAGGTGCTCTTCGACCTCGGCCACGTGAGCACGCCCGAGCCGTTCGGCCGCCTCTTCAACCAGGGTTACATCCAGGCCTTCGCCTACGCCGATGAGCGCGGCGCGTACGTGCCCGCCGAAGAGGTTGAGGAGCGCGACAGTCGCTTCTATTACAAAGGCAAGGAAGTGACGCGCTCTTACGGCAAGATGGGAAAGAGCCTGAAGAACGCTCTCACTCCTGATGATATCTTCGCCGAATACGGCTGCGATACGTTACGCCTCTATGAAATGTACATGGGACCGCTTGACCAGAGCAAGCCATGGAACACGCGCGACATCATCGGGTCGCACCGCTTCCTCCAGCGCATCTGGCGCAACTTCATCGACGCTGAATCGGGCGCGTGGAAGGTCGTCGATGAGCCGCTGGGCGATGACCTGCGGCGAGCGATGCACAAGACCATTGCCAGGGTGGACGAGGACATGCGCCTGCTGCGATTCAACACGGCGATCGCGGCGCTGATCGAGTTCAACAACGCGCTGGTGGCGCTGGACAACCTGCCGCGCGAGGCGGCCGAGCCGCTTGTCAAGATGCTCGCGCCGCTCGTGCCGCATCTCGCGGCTGAACTGTGGGAGCGCCTCGGCCATGAGAGCGAGGTCATGTATGAGCCATTCCCCGTAGCCGAGGCGAAGTGGCTCGTCGATGAGCAGGTGGAGATTCCCGTGCAGATCATGGGCAAGTTGCGCGGCACGATCATGGTCCCCAACGGCGCCGACGAGGCGACGGCGACGAGCATTGCAAAGGCGAATGAACGCATCGCCGCCCAACTCGAAGGCAAGACCATCCGCAAGGTTATCTACGTGCCCAACCGCCTGCTCAACTTCGTGGCGAACTGATCGGTCCGCTGCGCCGGTTAGCCGCGACGCGGAGGCTTTGCGCAGCGGAGCGCGAAGCGCGCGGCGCGGCGTTCGAGCGCGAAAACCGTGTTCCCGCCCAACCGCGCTCCGCTCCGAAACCATCGCGTCGCGGCTAACCGAAACCGGAGCCAGCGCGTTGCCTCACGCCGCCAGGCAGAGGATCTCAAAGATGATGTGGGCCGCGAGCAGCGAGGTGATGCCCGCCGGGTCCATCGCGGGCAGCACTTCGACGACATCCGCGCCGACGAGGTTCACGCCCCGGCAGGCACGGACCAGATCGAGCGCTTCGCTCGAGGTGAAGCCGCCGATCGAGGGCGTGCCCGTGCCCGGCGCGTAGGCCGGGTCGATCGAATCGATGTCAAAGGTGAGGTAGACCGGCTCGCCGGAGCGAACCAGGCGCTGCACGAAGGCGCTGATGCGCTCGACGCCGTTGCGATGCCGCCAGTCGGCATAGGTGACAAGTTCGATGCCCTGCTGCCGGCCGTAGTCGAGATCGGTCGCGGTGTTGAGCGGCCCCTTGATGCCCACCGAGAGCATGCGTTTCGGGTCGATCAAGGTCTCCTCGATGGCGCGGATGAAGGGCGAGGCATGGGTGTACTTCTCGCCCCATGCGACATCCACGGTATCGAGATGCGAGTCAAAATGGAGGACGGCCAGGGGTCGTCCGCCGCCGTGACGCTTCTGAGTGGCGCGGAGGTTGGCCAGGGCGATGGAGTGGTCCCCTCCCACGGCGAGGAGTCTGGTGTGGCCGTCCCCGAGGCTCAGGGCAAAGGCGCAGGCCGCCTCCTGCGTCTCCTTCGTCGAATAGGGGCGCACCGGGGCGTCGCCCGCATCGCACAGACTCAGGCGCTCGGCGAGGTTCAGGTCGTGTTCGATGTGGTAGGGCTTGACGTAGGCGGACTGCTCGCGGATGGCACGAGGTCCGAAACGCGTGCCGGGCCGATATGTAACGCCACCGTCATAGGGGATGCCGTAGAGCGCCCAGTCCGGGGGGGCGTCGAGAGCCTCAATCATCGGGAAGCGGCAGAAGGTGGAAACCCCGGCAAAGCGGGGAAACTGGCGGGCGTTGGGCAGTCGAGTGCGAGGGGTGTCGGCCATGGGTGAAGATTAGCGCGCCGAAATGGGAGGGGGAGCCGGGTTCGCGCTGCGGCGAAAGCCGAAGGGGCACAGGAACCACCTGATTCTTCGGAACAATCGGAAGAACTTACGGACTTACTCCTCCTATTGTGGAATTGTCCCTTGACTTCAACGGTTTTGGGTACAGACTTGTACTTTTGCGGCCGGGCGTACATCCGTGTGAGACGGAGGGTCTCTGCACCCGCACGGGACACGGCGGAAAGCCTTCCGCAGATTCGCGATGATCGTGCCGACCCCGGCTTTAGCCCGGGGGGTACACGGACTCAATAGAAGAGGGAGAAAAAGATGAAGAAAGCCATTCTTTGCATGAGCGCTGTGATCGGGCTGTCCATGCCCTGCCTCGCCGGCACCGACATGGTCATTGACTGGAACAACGCGGCGCTCCACGCGATTCGCACCGGCCGCACCAACCCGCCCGTGGCGACGCGCGGTCTGGCGATGATGCACGTCGCCATCTACGACTCGGTCAACGCGATCGATCGCGCCCACGAGCCCTATTTCGTCGATGCCAACCCCCCGGCCGGCACGTCGCGCGAAGCGGCTTGTGCCTCGGCCGCCTATCGCGTCCTCACTCACCTCTATCCGGCCCAGGTCGATTACTTCGATTTTGTCCTCTATGAGTCGCTCAAGAAGGTGCCCGATTCGCAGTCCAAGATCGACGGGATCGCGCTGGGTCAGTTCGTCGCCGACCAGGTTATCGCCTGGCGCACCGCCGACGGCTGGGACCGGCAGGTCGAGTACACTCCCGGCAACCAGCCCGGTGAGTGGCGCCCCACGCCGCCCGGGTTCCTCCCCGCGCTTCTGCCGGGCTGGGGCGAGGTGACTCCGTGGGCTATGACCGGCGGCGAACAGTTCCGCGCCCCGGCCTTCCCCGACCTCACCAGCGTCGAGTACGCCAACGCGGTCAACGAGACCAAGGAACTCGGCGACGTTGACAGCCAGACCCGCACGCCCGAGCAGACCGAAATCGCCCTCTTCTGGGCCGACGACCCCGGCACCGCGACTCCTCCGGGCCACTGGAACGTCATTGCGCAGGATTGCTCGATCGCGCTGGGCTACGGCATCGGCAAGAACGCGCTGCTGTTCGCCAAACTCAACGTTGCCCTCGCCGACGCCGCCATCACCTGCTGGGACACCAAGTTCGAGTACGAACTGTGGCGTCCCTATCACGCCATCACCCTGGCGGATCAGGACGGCAATCCGCTCACCGAGCCCGATCCGGACTGGATGAGTTTCATTGTCACGCCCCCCTTCCCCGAGTACACCTCCGGGCACAGCACCTTCAGCGCCGCGGCGGCGCGGCTGCTCGCCTACGAGTTCGGCACTGACCAGATGAGTTTCACCACGACCTCGGACGGCCTGCCGGGCATCTATCGCTCCTTCGACACTTTCAGCGACGCCGCGAATGAAGCGGGCCGCAGCCGTATTTACGGCGGCATCCACTTCGAGTTCGCCAACCAGAACGGGCAGCAGGCCGGCCGCGAACTCGCCGACTGGGTCCAGAGCAACTTCTTCCTCCCGGCCAATACGCAATCGCCGATCCTCTGCTACCCGACCTACTTCCGCACGGAATACATCAACGTCTTCGAGGCCTTCCACTTCACGCCGGGCCAGCGGGTGATCTTCGTCTGGAACAATCGGACGGGCGTCGTCCGGATTCCGGGCTGCCCTGAGATTTCCTTCGGCATCGCCCGGCCGCGACGCTTCGGCAACGTCATCGCCGACGCCAACGGTTACGCCGTCGTGACTCACCGCGTGCCCCGCGCCTTCCGGGGCCAGACACGATACGGCCAAGCCATACAGCGCGCTTCGTGCAAGATCACCAACGTCAGAGACGGGTACTTCCCGCGCTGACCAGATTCATATGCCTGTGCCTCAGACCCCGGCGCTTCAGCGCCGGGGTCTTTCCTTGCGCACTTACGGTTGGGATCCTGAATCGGACGGCATGGCGTCGCGCCTCGCGTCACTATGCGGGAGGTGAAGAGGCGCCCGACAGCCAGGCGTCGTCGAACGTCATGCCCGCAGGCACGTCGGCGCCGCCGGATGATTCGACCATCGTCGCCACCGGATAAGCGCAGTAGTCCACGCTGAAGGCTCCGGCCGGACGGTGGTTGCCGCTGCGACCCAGGCCGCCGAAGGCGAGTTTGCTCGATGCGCCCGCCGTGCCCGTGTTCCAGTTGATGCACCCGGCGCGCACCTCGCGGAAGAAGCGCTCGGCGTCGTCCGCTCGCTTCGTGAAGATCGCGGCAGCCAGGCCGTACTGCGTGCCGTTCGCCTGCGCGATGGCGTCGTTGAGATCGCGGCAGGTGCTCAGTTGCACGAGCGGGCCGAAGATCTCGCAGTCGTGCTCGGCGTCGCCGGCGCGATACTGCGACCCGTCCACCTCGACGATGCCCGGCGAAACGAAGTGGCCGGGGCGGTCAATTCGTTTCGCTTCGAGCAGCACGCTGCCGCCGCGTTGCGTGAGACGGCGCTGAAATTCGAGTACCGCTTCGACCGTCTGTTCGTTGATCACCGGGCCCATGAAGACGCCCGGCTCAGCGCGGCCGGGACCGATGGTCAGGCTCTTGGCCGTCTCGATGAACGCGCGGCGGAATTGATCGATCACTCGCTCATGCACGATCACGCGGCGCGTGCAGGTGCAGCGCTGCCCCGTCGTCGCGAAGCCGGCGCGCACGCACTCGACCACCGCCTGTCGCAGGTCGGCGTCGTCCATGACCACGGCCGCGTTGTTGCCGCCCATCTCCAGCGCGATGATCCGCCCGGGGCGATCGAGATTGGCTTCGAGGATCCGCCGCCCCACCGGCCATGAGCCGGTGAAGAGAATGCTGTCGAGATCATCGTGGCTGACGAGGCTCGCCGCGACATCCGCCGCGCCCTGCACGAGATTGAACACCCCCGGCGGCAGGCCGACTTCCTCCCAGAGTTCCGCGATGACCTGCCCCACGGCGGGAGTCTTGTCGCTGGGCTTGAAGACGATCGTGTTGCCGGCGGCGAGCGCGGGAATGAAATGCCCGTTGGGCAGGTGGGCGGGAAAATTGAAGGGACCGATGACCGCCATGACGCCGTGCGGCTTGAAGCGGTTGATGCCCTTGCGCGTCGCGCTGACCGGAACATCGAAGTCGGTGATGCGCGACCACGCGCCGGCCGGGTCGAGGGTGATGTCCACCTTGCCGATCAGCGCGTTGGCCTCGAAGCGCGACTCGGCCATCGTCTTGCCGCTCTCATCGCAGATGAGGCCGGCGATGCGGTCGAGATTGGTTCTAACGACCTGCTGGTAGCGGCGGAGGTATTGATGTCGCTCGGCGCCGGGCAGCGCCGCCCAGGCGGGAAAGGCGCGGCGCGCCGCCGCCACCGCCGCATCGACGTGCGCGATATCGGGCGCGCCTTGCCAGATGATCTCCTCAGGCGCGGCAGGGTTGGTGGAGGTGAGAGCGGTGGAAGGGGCGTCCCGCCCGTCGGTGGCTGCGAGATCAATCCACTTCCCGTGGATGAAGTCCGCCGGCGCTCGTCTAGGGCTTGAAGGGAGAGGCATCCACGATGGTATCGACTGATTCGCCTTCAAGTTCGAGCCACCGCAGGGCTACGCTTTGTCATGGCGAGAACCGGCGGGAAGAGGCTCGAACTGGTTTACTCGCAGCCGGACGGTCGGCGCGAGATCTACCTGCTGGCGCTTGACGACCCAAGAGAACTGCCGGAGAGTCTCGCCGGCATCGAGCCGCGGTTTGCGGCCCTTCTCGTGTGGGATGCGGATCGGGAATCCGTGCCGACGATCTCGGCCGTGACGGAGTTCCTTTACCGTGCGGGGTGCATCTCCCTGAGTACGTGGGGGCGGGGCTGCGAACGCATGCACGACATCATGGACGAAGTTTCCGTGTGGCTGGAAATCGATGAAGGGCCGAATCCTCATCTGCACGGCCCCGATGATACGGAAGGGACGACGTGGCACTCACAGTCCTTTCGCTCGGCCCTTTTCTACCTGGTGTGTTGTGCCCATGAGCCCGGTTCATATGCGCCCTTCGCCCGGTCGATCGTCATCGCCATTGGCGCGGATGAATCAAGGCTGGCGCACATCCGCAAGGCGCTCGAGTGGCCTTTCGAGAGCCCGAGCAGTGAATCGAATGGAAGTCAGCAAGGTCTGTAGTCAGGGGACTTCACTTGCGCGCTAACCATGTCTGAGATTTGCGTCAAGGTATCGTCCACACCCCATTGCGGTAGACCGTCAGCGAGGAGTTGATCTCGTACCAGCGCGGCAGCATGGAGAGGTCGAGGACGGGTCGCGGGCGGTCCTGGTCGATGGCGAGGCGGGCGGACCAGGTCGAGGCCTCGCCGGATTGCAGCGTCACCTCGAAGCGCAGCATGGTGTCGAGTTCCGCCTGGGAGATCGGTTCGCCGGGCTTGCCGTTGCAGACGTTGCAGAGGATGAAGTGCTGGTCGTTGCAGACGGCGCAGCGGCCGGGCACGACTCCGCCGCGGCACGTCGGGCACTTGATGACCCGCTCGCTGCGGCATGTCGGGCAGCGCGGGTAGTTGCGGGCGAACGAGATGATGCGCCCGATCGAGCCGATGGAGCGGCCGAACTCGCTCACCAGTTGCTCGGTCGCGTCGTTGAGTTCGAGTGCGGCGAGGGCCTTCTGCCCGTCGCCCTGGCGATAGAAGCCGAGCATGGCCGAGAGGAGCGAGGCGGCGCGCCGGAACTCCTGCTCCGCGACCTGGAGGCTCTGGGCATCGGTCGTCGTGCCGGAGAGAAGGCTCGCCAGCGAGCGCAGGTCGCGCTCCCGGGCGCTGCGGCTGCGGCGCTTCTCGATCTCGGCGAGCGCGAGGCAGGCGCTGCGGCCGTAGCGCTCGGCGTCGAGGGATGCGGCCAGGACGAAGAGATGCGCCGCGGTGTCGGGCTGTCCCTCCTCCATCGCTTCTTCACCGAGGAGGAAATACTCTTCTGGATCATCGGGATTGAGTGATTCGAGCCTTGCATCGAGACTTGGGATCGCGGCGGCCGCCTCCGGCTGGCTCGCGGGAGGTGGATCACTCTCAGTTTGAGCGAGCGATGCGATCGGCTGGGTCAGCAGACTGATCCAGACGAGCATGGGGATGATGGCCGTTGGTGGTCTCACAGCGAACCTCCTTCCACTCCGCTGCCGAATCTCAGGAGCCAGACGCGGAGCATGGCTCGCTCGGCGATGAGCAGTTGCTCCATTGAGATGCGGGCGGAGGCGAGATGGCGCGTCGTCTCTTCGAGGAGGCGAGCGAGCGAGGCGCGCGCGGCGGGCCTTTCCGCGGCGGTCACATAGCACGCGGCCTCAAGGGCGCCGATCTGCCAGGCGTGGAACCGGCCGATCGGGTCGTCGGCGATCGCAGCGCGGAGCGAAGTGCGATGGGCGATCTGATCGAGCGGCGCTGGCAGCGGGGCGATGGGTTGCATCGGCCGTCCGATCTCCATCCACTGCTCAGCGATGAGTCGAGCGGCGTGGGCGGCGTCGAGTTGCGCGCTGGGAGAACCGGTGAGTTGCGCGGCATAGACGTCGCCGAGCAGTGCGGCCATGCCGTCGATCTCGGCGTCCGCGGTCAGCAGGCCGCGCAGGTTGGCGACGTGGCGGAGCAACGCCAGGCGCGCCGAGGCATACCACTGCTCGCCGCGGTGGTCGGGCAGGTCTTCACCCGTGATCTTCTCAATCGCGTCCGAGAGCGACCCGTCCGGCCGTTCGTTGGGAATCATGCTGTCCGCGAGCGCGAGCAGCACGTTGGGTCCGCCATGGTAGTTCTCGACGATGATGTCAAGCGCGGGAACGCGAATGTCGCGCCAGAGCCGGCCCAGCGCCAGTTGGGCCAGGATGGCGGCGTCGATCGGTCCGGTGTCGTCGCGCGACTCGCCGGGCAGCGCCATGAGCAGTTCCACTCCGCCGGCGCGGTCGTTGACGTGTCGTGCCTTGAAGACGCGCACCGCCCATCGACCGTCGATCGTCGGGTTCGGCGCCGGGACGGTGACGGGGCCGGGGTTGCCGGCGGCCAGTCGCACCGCGGCGATGGTTCCATCGCTCTCGCGCACGATTCCCGCCGCCTCCTCGGGCCGTCCGCTCCAGATCAGCGAGGCCGCCGCATTCTGGTACGCGGCACGAATCGTCTGCACGAGGAGGCTCTCGCTCGATGCGGCGGTCGGCTCGTTCAGGAGGCGCTGGGTCTGCGCCACCCAGTCGGCGATCTCGATGCGGCTGGAGGTGACGACAGCATTGCCCCCCGTCTTCCATGCGTCGGACAGACGCTGGCGCAGTTCGGTGCGCTCCTGCGCCCCGGCGCTGATGGACAGGATGAAGGACTCATCGAGTCCGGCGACGGTGTGACTGGCGACGAGCCAGGAGGAAACGGCCGCGAGGTCGGAGACCGAAACGCGCGGATCATCCCACCACGCGAGCATGGCGCTGCGGCCGGTCGAGGAGTTGTTCCAGCGCACCGCGGAGAAGAGGGCCGCAAGCACCCGCGCCGCCGAGTCGGAGGCGGCGAGGTCGGGCCCTTGAATGAGCACGCCTCCGGCCGCCTGAGTCGCGAGCGATTCCGTCTGCGCGGCGTCGCCCAGCGAGGTCGCGCACTGAAGCCACGCGATCCACGTCTCCACCGACCTGGCATCGACCACGATCGTGCGCACGAGCGGATCGATCATCTCACGAAGCGCAAAGCGTGCGGCATCGTTGAACTCCGCAGTCCGCGGCGGCTGGCCGACGGGCACGTGCCGGCGCCAGTGCTGTTCGACGGCCGTCCGCGCCGCCGGAGGCAGATCCGGTTCGCGCAGAATCACCGCCAGCATCCCGATCGACCAGGCCCGGCCGGCGATCCCTTCGACGGTGAGCGCCCGCCCATCGTCAGGATCAAGGACATCGACGAGCAAAGCGGCCGCTGCGGGATCGTCACCGAGGCGATAGATGGAACTGACCAGGACGGCGCGCAAGCGCTCGCGATTGGCGGTGTCGAACTGCATCCACTGGCGCCGCCCCTGCGTCGCGGCCTGGGTGAAGAGTTCGAGGGTGGCGGCGTCAAGACGATCCGCGAGCATTGACTCCCGATCCAGCCGCTCGAGCAAACCCGCGAAGGTCTGCGACATGGGATTGATCGGCACAGAAAGGGCATTGCGGGAAACCCTGGGAAGCGTCGGCGCCTCTTCGATGGGCGGGCGGGTCGCGGGACCGGCGGCGACGGGGATTTCGATCGGCGCCGGACCTGAGCGGGAAATCTCGATCAGCACCCACGCCGCCAGGGGCAGAACGATGGCGGCGCAAACGAGGAACGCCAGCACGGCGGCCATCAGGTTGCGCTTGGCCGCCTCGTGCGCCTCGCGCACGAGGTCGGGCGAGAGCGATGCCGGCATCGGCAGCGCGCCGGCAAACCCCGCGGAGGCGGCCGACGCGGAGGGCAGGCCGACCAGCGGCGTGGCGCGCGGCATCGCGAGAGAGACGGGGAGGGTGAGGATGGCGTCGAGCAGATCTTCGCCGGATATGCCGTGGTGCGCTCCGGCGGCGATGATGCGATGGCGCGCCTTGCCGTTCCACCCGCCCGCGGAGACCCAGGCCGCCAGCAGGTCTCGCAGAAAGGCCGGGGGGTAGGCGCGGACCTCGCGTTGAGTCTGACCGGAGCCGTTCGTGTGGGCGGGCGAGCGCGGCGCGGGCGAGTCAGCGCCGCTCAGCGAATACACGGGCGGCGGCGAAGCCGGCCCCTCCGCGCTGCTCGACGACGGCGTGCTCTCTCCGCGGGCACGATAGTAATCGTCGATGAGTTCCTGCCTCGTCCGGGGATCGAGCAGCAGCGCCGCCGCGGCGTCGAACTCCCGCCGCAGGAGCACCGCATCAGGATCAAGGCGCAGGGGATGCGCCGCGAGTCGGGCGGAGAGTCGCTCGTGGGCCTCGCGCACGTCCGCCGCGTCACATCGCTCGGGGGTCAAGTCGAGGAGGGCGAAGGGACCCACGCGGTCAGAGGCCGTGCCGATGATGGCCAGTCGCAATGAGGCCAGCGTCATCGCCCTCCTCCTGACTTCATCGTGGAGTGAAGGGTGCGCAAGCGTTCGCCCCACGGCTCGGGTCCGTAGTGCGGGTAGAGCAGGATGTGCTGGCTCATGACTTCCATGGCGCGATCGGGCTCGCTCGTCGCCAGCAGACGGATGAGGTTGAACTTCGCCTCGAACCACTCGTCGCCCGCCTCCGGCGAGCCGTTCATGGCGGTGCGCCAGTGCGTGATGGCGTCTTCGGTCTGGTCGCGGCCTTCGGCAATGATCGCCGCGCCGCGCAGCACGCGGAAGTGGCGGCCCTGGGCGACGATGAGGAGATCGAACCACTGCTCGGCCAGTTCGCGGGCGGGTGCATCGCCGCCCGAGACGATCGTGTCGAGGCTCAGCGCCGCATCCGCGACGTTAATCATGATCGGGGCGTTCGCCGCGTCGCGGGCGGAGGGAGGATCGCCCGCGGAGCGCAGCGAGCGCTGCCCGTGCAGGATGACGCGGCGCAGCGTCTGCTCGAGGCGCGCATCCTGGGCAAAGGTGTGCCAATCCTGCACGGCGTAGGCATAGAGGGCGCGGCTGGCCGACTGGGCGAAGGCGCTGTCGGGATCGGTGCGCCACAATTCTTCGCACCACTTCGCCGCCTCGTCGAATCCACCCGAGAGAATCTGCGCCTGGAAGCGACGGTAGTCGAGTTCATCCGACACTTGAGCGAGGTCGAGCAGGCCGGCGGCGCGCGCCGTTTCGAGGCGGTCGAGGATGCGCCTGGCTTCGCTCACCCGCGCCACGCCGCGCGTGAGCAGGACGTCCAGGACGCGCCGAGCGCGCTGAAGGTAGGCCTGGCGCGAGTCGGTCGCCCCGGTGCCGATGAAGGCGCGGCGCTCATCGGCCTCGAGCAGGGGCAGGGCCACGGCCAGGTAGCGCTCCGCCGTTTGCAGACGCTGAGTCGTCGGCGCTTCGCGGATGAGCAGGAAGAGGAGGCGCTCGGCCTCGTTGCGGGCGGTGACGTAGGCATCGCTGCCCGGCGGAATCGAGAGAAGTTCCTCAACGGACTCCATGGAAGGAGTCGCGGATCGGCTCGTCGCCAGTCTCAGCCGCACGCGCCCGGCCCGGCTGCTCGAGGGAAAGCGCGCCATGAATGAATCGAGAGCGCGGCGGAGGTTGGCCGCCGCGGAAGGGGCGCCCGCAGACGAGAGACGCTCGCGGCAGACGATGGTCATCCACATCGCCGACTCGCTCTCATCGCCGCTGGTCTGGTTGGAGATCTCCTCGAAGAGGGTCGCGGCCTGCTCGAGGTGATTCTGGAAGTAGCGCGACCAGGCGATCATCAGCCGCGCCTGGCGAGTCGCGTCGGGCCACGCGCTCGCATCACGCCGCTGCACCGTGGCGCTCAACTTCTCCTCCGCGCTCCGATAGAGCGAAAGGTGAATCGGATCGGTGGCCGGCTCTTCCTGGCCGTGCTCGGCGCGGGCCTGCTCGTAGGCCTTGAGGGCCGGCACGTAGGCGAGGATGAAACTGTCGCCCCCGAGGGTGTCGAGGCGGAAGACGTCGGCGATCTCGATGACCTGGCGCAACTCGCCCATCTCGGCGAGGAGGTTGACGGCCTGCTCGCCCAGACGCCGCGCCTGGTCATCCCCCGTCGCCTGCGACCGCTCCAGCGCCAGCACGGCGAGGAGGCGGGCCAGCGTGGCGTTGAGCAGTTTCTGAGCCTTCCACGACGCGACGAGCGCCTCGATGCTCGCCCATTGCCCGTCGGCGAAGAGAATGACGAGCCGATAGCCGGGAATGACCGCGAGGACGCGAGGTGATTCGGAGTTGGCGGCCTCGACGAGATCGAGCCAGGCCAGGCCGGTTTGTGGTCGGCCGGCCTGGGCCTGGCAGAGGGCGACGCCGATCGCGGCGCGGGCCGTGTGTTCATAGGCGAGGATTGATTCGGGCACATCCTCGGGGATGGGCATGGCGCCGGCGAAGTGCAGGAGATGACCGAAGAGCCGCATCGCCTCTTCGAGGCCGACGGTGGCGCCAGTCAGCCAGGCCTGGTAGTAGCGCGCCCAGCCGGCGTAATAGGCCGCCTGCATCGCCAGTTGATCCAGTTGGTTCAACTGGTCCTCCATCGCGGCCGCAGCCGCTCCCCCGCCCACATCCGTTGTCTCGAGGCGGCGAATGCGATCGCGAAAGAGCGTGTGACTCTCGGTCATGGCGGCGGCGACTTCGCCCATCAGTCTCACCGCGGTGGCGCGATCCGATTCCGAGGCTCGGCGGAGGCGGTGAAGTTCCGCGAGGCGCTCCGCGCGGAGGTAGGTCGCCTTGTGGATCGTCATGCGAAGCGTTTCGGTGTTGGCGCGAGGCACGTGTTCGAGCATGTCGCGGCTGCGGCGCTCCCACTCGGCGCGCTCGGCCTCGACATCCGTCTCATCGAGCATCTGGCCGTAGAGCATCGCCAATCGTTCGGCGAGGGGAATGCGCTCTTCCCCCAGCGCCTCGCGGAACCGCGCCTCGAGCCGCGCAATGACGAGGTCGGTCAGCCCGTGCCGCTGGAGGTATTCGATGACCGGATCATCATCCGCCGCGGCGGGCGCCCACGTCGCGACCAGGCAAAGCGCCAGCGCGATGGTCAGCCCGAACCGCGCGCGGCTCGCCACAGATTGTTCACTTCGACTGCGGCACATACGTCACCTTCTCGAATCCCGCATCGCGGCACACCTGGATCGCGCCGACCGCAAAGCCCACCGGCACGGCATCATCCACCCGCACGAACACGCCCAGTTCGCGCGGCAGATTGCTCAACATGGCCTGAAGTTCGTCCCGGCTCGCCATGAGGCGCGAGCCGATGCGATACGCGGGCCGCCCGTCGATCAATTCCACCGAGACCACCTGCGGAGCGAAGTCAAACCCCTTGTTGGCGCTGTGGCCCGACTGCGTCTGGATGTTGGGCGTCAGTTGCGACTCGGACGGCGTGATGATCGATGAAAAGAGGAAGAAAATCAGCAGAAGAAAAACCACGTCGATCATGCTCGCAAGGTTGAGTTGCACGCGATTGCTGTGGCCGGAATGGCGGGGCTTGAATTGCATGGGGAAGGAAGTCGGCTTCAAGGGCGATGGGCCGCGTGCGGCTTCGCGAAGGGTTTCACCGATGCCTTTCGTTGACGGCTCGCTCGTTCGTCAATCCTCGGCGCTCCCCTTCGCAGAGCCTTCGGGTCGCGGCTAAACGTTGTCCTTGATGCCTCGATGCTTTGATCCCTCTCTTCACACCGGCTCCGTGGCGAGGCGCCAGCGCCACACGCCGCGATCTCGCAGGAACGCGCCGAGGGCATTGATGAATCGGCTCGGACCGCGCTGGTCGGCTCGGATGACCACCTCGAACTCGCCGATGCTCCCGCCATCCTCTTTGTGCCGCGCGATCTCGCGGTCGATGAGTTCCCGGATGCCGCGCTCATTCAGCCGCCGCTCGCCGACGAGAAAGCGATCGGCGCCTTCGTGAAGGACGTTGATGACCAGGGGCGGCGCGGCGCTGCGCACGTCCTTCTCGCCTTGCTCCTTGGGCAGGTCGAGTTCGGCGCGGGCCCGCTCGACGAACTGCGCCGTCGTCATGAAGAAGATGATGAGCAGGAAGATCACGTCGATCATCGCCGTGAGGTCGAGGTCGGGCAGGTGCGGGCGCTGACGGGAGGCGAATCTCACGTCCCCGCCCTCGCGCCCGCCGGCGCCGGAGGCGCGCTCGGGCGTGCGGCGCCCGTGACACCGGTCATCGAGGGCGGCGCCGCGGTTCTTGCGGGCCCGAAAGCCGCCGGCGTCTTCGCCTGCTGCCCCGTGGGTTCGAGGTTCACGGTCATGTCCTCGATCGTCTGCGCCGCGACGGCGGCGTAGTGATCGATACGGTTGCGCAGATAGGTGAAGACCGCCATCGTGGGAATGGCGACGCACAATCCCATGAGGGTGGTGATGAGCGCCTTGGAGATGTCCGAGGCGAGCAGTTCCGGCCGGGCGCCGACGTTGGAGATCGTGCCGAAGGCGCCGACCATGCCGATGACCGTGCCGAGCAGGCCGAGCATCGGCGCGATCGAGCCGATCAGGCCCAGGGCATCGGTGCGCCGGTAGAGCCGCGCGACTTCCTCGGAGCCGGCTTCCTCGATCGCGTCCTTGAACTCAAACGGGCCGAAGGCGCTGCGCTGGTAGCGCGTCAGGCCCTGCGCCAGCACGCGGGTGAGGAAACTGTCGTTCTCGACGCGCTTGCAGATCTCCAGCGCTCCGACGACGTCCCTGGTGGAGAGGGCGCCGTGGAGCGCGGCGATGAGGTGCGGCGGCACGAGCCGCTTGGGCTGGATCGCGATGATGTTGATGATCGCCAGCGTCAGCGCCGCCAGGCTGAGAATGATGATCACGTACCCCGTCACGCCGCCGTTGTTGATCTGCTCGAGCAGAGTCATGCCGCGAGGCTCTTCGCCCTGAGCGAGCAGCAGCATGGGTTGGAGCACGGTGGGGGCGAGGACGCCGATGGTCATGGTTGTTTCTCCGAGGCGGACAGGCGGGTTGGAGGCGCCATGTTGTTCAGGGGATGGGCGGGATCGGTGCGCTTGAACTCGGCGCGAAGCGAGGTCGCGGCCGCGCTTCGACCCATCTGCTCGAGGGCGGCGGCGGCCCGGTCGATCGCGAACCCCGCGAGGTAGCGATTCTCATCTCGATGCAACGCGGGGATCGTCAGCAGATCGACCAGCCCGTCGCGCCGCCGGTCGGCATTGGAGTCGTTCACGCGCCCCAGGCCGCGGAGGAACAGCGCCCAGGGAGTGAGCGGCCCCGCTTCGCGCAGCGGCCGTGCCAGAACCTTCTCCACCTCCAGAGGCCGAGGCCGCACTCGCTCGAGCGTGGCGACGAAGGCCGTGATGACCACGACGCCGCCGTCGCGATCCCACTGCTCATCGCTGTGGTAGAACTCCGCCGAATCCTCCACGCCCAGCCCGAGCGACAGCCGGGCGGCGCGTGCATACAGAGTCGCCAGACGCGCCGAAACGGGAGTCTCGCCCACGTGATCACTCAGATCCGCGAGCATTTCTTCGACGCCGACCGATCGCGTCCAGATCGGAGGCAATTGGACGCACAGGCCCGACTGAAGATCGATCACCGGCGGCATGGACTGGTAGGCGGCGCTCTTGACGCCGGCGCTGAGCAGGCGATGGGTCTCAAGCCACGGCAGCACGGCGGCAGCCCGCGCCTCGCGCGCCAGCCGGCACCGCAGCAGACCCTCGGCGACAATCAGCGACGTCGAATCGGTGTGACCCCGGGTCTTCGTAAAGAGTTCATCGAGGATGGGTTCGGCCGCGGAGTGATCGCCACGCTCGACGCGCGATCGCGCGCGCCAGAGGCGCACGCTCAGGTCGCGCCGCTGCTCGAACGCTTCGGCGAATTCACCGCGATCCGTTTCGAGCAGCCGCACCCGATCCCAGGTGATGAGGACATCACCCGTCTCCGCGCCGCGCGGCACTCGAAAGTGTACGCCATCATTCGTGACGTCGAGCGTGCGGCCCTCCAGCGGGGCTTCTTCGCCGCGCCGATGCAACCGATCCGCCGCCGCGGGCGTGCTCGACGCGAGCAGCGCCGCCAGCGCGAGAGGCGCACTCGCGGCCCGTCGCCACCCCCGGGGTTCCCGCGCTGGCGCCCCGCTCACGGACCTTCTCCCTCGTCCGGAACGTAGCGATACTGCCCGCCGGAATCGTTGGCGATGCGCCGCATGACCTCCTCGCCGCTGCGGTCGCCAAACGCGATCGTGTTGATCTTCGTGCGCCGGCCCTTGCTGTTGAGTTCCGCGATCAGTGAGGGCAGGACTTCGGTCTGCTGCCCATCGGTCATGAAGTAAACCACATCGGGGCGGGGCTTGAGTTTGAACGCCTGCTCGAAGGATGAACCGGGTTCGGTGCCGCCGTCGGCGTTGAGGCGTTTGACCCAGTCGCGCGCGCGGAACTTGGAGGATTCATCGGCCTTGAGCCAGTTGAAGGCGCCGAGCATGGGGATCGCGTGGTCGCTGAAGGCGATGACGAGGAAACTCGTGTGGGGCGGAAGTCGATTGATGGAGTCAACGAGGTTGCGGCGCAGGGTGACGATCCGATCCATTTGCTGCATCGAGCCTGAGACGTCAACGATGTAGACGAAGCGCGTGCCCCGCGACTCGACTCCGAAGAAACTGGTTCCCGATCCGCCCCCTTCGAGCACTTCGCCGGGGCTGAACTCGTCGCCCGCGCCGCCGAGCGTGTCGATCGCCCCCGGGTCGGCGAGGTCCACGGCCACGCTCGCCACATCGACTTCCAGCAGATCCGAAGGAGATTCGATCGGCTTGGCGAGAGAGGGATCGGTGGGCGACGCGAACGCATCGACCGGCGTCTCGTCGAGTTTTGTCAACTCCTCTTCGGAGAGCGTGGCGAACTCGATCTCCACGCCTCGTCCATCGCCGCGCACCGGCGGGTTGATCACCAGCAGGGCGGCGACCACCAGAAACAGCGCGTGAAGAAAAAGCGACACCGCCGGGCCGATCACATTCTCAGGCTTGCGGAACGCGGTGTGGTGCGAGGCGGTCTGCTCGACGAGTTCAATCGGCTCAGCGCCTGATCCCGAGAACTTCGGTTGCGAGGTCGGCTGGTGGTTCATGCGTCATCCTGCCGGCAGAGGGTTGCTGCGAGGGTCGCATCGTGTACGCATTGCAATCGAACCGGTCACGGCGCGCGGCCCCGGGGGGTGCAGATCCCGGCGCTCTCAGACTCACCAGGGTCTGTACGGCTGCACGCCGGCGACGGTTGCGGCCGAAAATAACACCCGGGCGACCCTGTCATATCGGATGCGCCTGGACGGCTCACCAATCACGAATCCATTATAGGACACCCCCCTCCCCTCAAACCCGAGTCCTCCCGGACTTGACCACCCCTTCCGCCCCGACTCCAATGCAGCAACTCCTCCGACAGGATGCCCCATGCCCGAGTCCGCCCGCTATCGCAAAGTGTTGCTCAAGGTCTCCGGCGAGAGCCTGGCCCAGTCCGGGGCGCTGGGGATCGACGCCGACGCCCTGAATCTTCTCGCGCACGAGATCATCGCCGCCACCGAGACGGGCACCGCCATCGCGGTCGTCATCGGAGGGGGCAACATCATCCGCGGCGCGACCCTCTCCAAGGCCGGCCTCATCCCCCAGGCCAGCGCCGACTACATGGGAATGCTCGGCACCATCATCAACGGCATCGCCCTTAAGGAGACGCTTGACAACCTCGGCCAGCCCGCCCGCCTGCTCTCCGCTCTCAACATCACTTCCGTGGCGGAGCCGTTCATCCGCGGCCGGGCGCTGCGGCACATGGAAAAGGGCCGGGTCATCATCCTCGGCGGGGGGACGGGCAACCCCTTCTGCACCACTGACACCGCCGCCGCCCTCCGCGCCACCGAACTCAACTGCGACATCATCCTCAAGGCCACCAAGGTCGATGGCGTCTACACCTCCGACCCCAACACCGACCCCAAGGCCAAACGCTACGAGCGACTCACCTTCGATGAAGCGATTGCCGCCCAACTCAGAATCATGGACCTCACGGCCTTGTCGATGTGCATGGAGCAGCGGTTGCCGATTGTCGTTTTCGACTTCAAGGTGCGCGGCAACATCAAGGCGGTTGTTGAGGGCCGACCGATCGGCACCATGATTACGTGCGGGGAGAAGTAACCGAAGAAGGGTGAGGCGTCGAAGAATCGTGAAGTATCCTCCCCGGCACGGAGTGCCGGGGCTTTCCGCCTCGATGCCCTGACGCCTTGACGCCTTGATCCCTCGATCCCTTGATCCCTCGATGCCTCGTTGCCTTGGTGCCTCGATGTCTTCTTTGCCATGAACCTGCTCCAGGCCGTCATCCTCGGACTCGTCGAAGGCATCACCGAGTACCTGCCCATCAGTTCGACGGGGCATCTCATTCTCGTCTCCGCGCTGCTCGGGCTTGACACCCCCGACGTGAAGGACTCCGTCGATGCGTTCAACATCGTCATCCAGGGCGGGGCGATTCTCGCGGTGCTCGGGCTCTACTGGCCGCGCGTCGTCGCAATGCTGCGAGGCCTGATCGGGCGCGATGCGGCCGGGCTGAAACTGGCGATCAACATCATCGTGGCCTTCCTGCCCGCGGCGGTGCTCGGCGTGCTGCTCGACGAGACGATTGGCGAATACCTCTTTCATCCCGTGCCCGTCGTCGCGGCGCTGGCGCTGGGCGGCATATGGATGATCGGGATTGACGTGTGGTACAAGAAGCGCACTCGTCATTCCCGCGCACGCGGGAATCCAGCGACGGCAGGAGAGTCGGGCGAACTGGATGCCCGCCTCCGCGGGCATGACGAGAGGGATGCGATCGACCTGCGCCCCGAGTCCGACACGGCCGGCGCGCCCGGGACCATCGAGAGCCTCACGATCGTACAGGCATTGATGATCGGTCTCTTTCAATGTGTGGCGATGTGGCCGGGCACGAGCCGCTCGATGATGACCATCGCCGGCGGGATGATGCTCGGGCTCAAGCCTCGCCAAGCGGCGGAGTTCAGTTTCCTCCTCGGCCTGCCCACGCTCGGCGGCGCGTGCGTCTACAAGGCCATGAAGAACACCGATGAGTTGGCCGCGCTGGGGTTGGGACCGATCCTCGTGGGCACGCTCGTTGCCGCGATCTCAGCCGCCCTGGCCGTGAGATGGCTCGTGGCTTTTCTGAATCGGCACGGCCTGACCGCCTTCGGCGTCTACCGCCTCATCCTCGCCGCCGCCTTCGCCGCGCTGGCACTTGCCGGCCTGATCAATCTCGCCGCGTAACACGCGAAGCCCGCCGCGCGGGCCGCGAGGGTGGGGTGCAGGTCAGGGGCGCCGCGTTCGGATCGTCTGGCCCGCTGCATGCTGCCCGCAGGCGTGAATCCAGCGGGGTGTCGGCCGCGCCATCGCTGGATTCCCGCCTCCGTCTTTACGGGGGCAGGCTCTGCGGGGGAATGGCAGGGGCCAAACGACACGCCGGAAACGTGGACTACACCCGCACGGAGGGGAGCGTGGTGCGAGAGTGGGGCGGGGCCTAAACTCGCGATTGTCGTCATTTCGGATGCCGCTTCGTGTGCCGCCCGTGAGAGGCAGGTTGGATGCCTGCGCCGTCGGGCGGCGGTCTGTTCGCTGCCATGAGTTCGCCGGTTTCCCATTCCGGTGAGTTGGATTCGTCGCCCCAGGCGCGGCCTTCCCCGCTGCGCGAGTTGTTTTCGCTGGCGTGGCCGACGGTGCTGACGATGACGAGTTATACGGCGATGCAGTTCGTGGATGCGCTGATGGTGAGCCGGGTGGGTTCGCTGGAGTTGGCGGCGCAGGGCAACGGCGGTCTGGCGACCTTCACGCCCCTGTCGTTTCTGATGGGCGTGCTGACGATGGTGAACACCTACGTGAGCCAGAACCTCGGCGCCGGCCGGCCGCGGCAGGCCCCGCGCTTTGCCTGGGCGGCGCTGTGGATGAGCGCCTTCGGATGGGCGCTTCTGCTGCCGTATGCCTTTTCGATGCGCCTCATCTTCTCGCGCCTGGGGCACTCGGCGGAACTCGTCGAACTTGAGACGCAATACGGGCAGATTCTGATGTTCGGGTGCTTCCTGATTCTGATGAGCCGCGGGCTGAACCACTTCTTCTACGGCCTGCACAGGCCCAAGGTGGTTTTCGTCGCCACGATCACCGGCAACGTGATCAACGTCTTCGGCAACTGGGTGCTGATCTTCGGCCACCTCGGCGCGCCGAAACTCGGCATCGAGGGCGCCGCGATCGCGACGGTCATCGGCACCGCGGTGGAACTGCTCATCCCGCTGGCCATGTTCCTCGGGTCGAAGATGCACGCCGAACTCGGCACGCGCGACGCCTGGCGCCCGGACTGGCGCGCCATGCGGCAGTTGTGGAGCGTCGGCTGGCCGCGCGGCCTGACCTTCGGAAACGAGATGGTCTGCTGGTCCGTCTTCATGATCTACCTCATCGGCACCTTCGGCGAAGCCCACAACGCCGCCGGGTGGATCGCGCTGCGCTACATGCACCTGAGTTTCATGCCCGCGGTGGGAATCTCCGTCGCCGTCACGGCGCTCGTCGGGCGCTACATCGGCGCCGGCCAACCCGACATCGCCAACCAGCGCGCCTGGCTGGGCGTGCGCTGCGCCATGCTCTACATGGGCACCTGCGCGCTCATCTTCGTTCTCTTCCGTGGGCCGCTCGCCGGCGTGCTCATCAAGGACACCGATCCGAATGCGGAACAGATCCTGAGCATCGCCACGAAACTGCTCATCTGCGCTGCGGTGTTCCAGTTGTTCGATGCGCTGGCGATTACGTTGTCGGGCGCGCTGAGCGGGGCAGGCGACACGGTCTGGCCGGGCATGGCGACGATGATCACCTCGTGGACGTTCATCGTCGGCGGCGGGTTCGCCTTCGTCACCTGGTGGCGGGAACTGGAATCGCTCGGCCCGTGGATCGGCGCCGCGGCCTTCATCATCGCGCTGGGTGTGGCGTTTCTGTGGCGCTGGACGAGCGGGCGCTGGCGCTCGATCCGGCTGCTCGACCCGGCGGCGGACGAGGCCGCCTTGACCGGCGGCGAAACCGTCGCCGTGCCCGATGTCGATCCCGCGAGCGGGCCGCTGGCGGACCGCGTCATGGCGACGAGCGCCCGCCGCGAAGCGCCGGGCGATGAAGGCGATGAAATCGAGCGGGAGACAACCGTCGCGGGCTCGCCATGATGAAGGCGAGGCAGGCGGGGACCGGTTCTGTGAACGGCCGCAGCGCGTGCGAGTCGGCGATGTCGGCAGCATCAGCCCCATCGTCAGCGCGGGCGCGGCGGATGGCGGCGGCGCTTGAAAAGTGGTTCGCCGCACATCAGCGCGACCTGCCATGGCGGCGGCGCGGCCGCAGCGTGCAGAACCGCGCCTATCGCTGCCTCGTCGCGGAATACATGCTGCACCAGACGCAGGTTCGACGCGTGCTCGACTACTTCGATCGATTCATCGCGCGATTCGCCGATGTGCAGTCGCTGGCGGCGGCGCCGGAGCAGGAAGTTCTGGCGCTGTGGCAGGGGTTGGGGTACTACCGCCGGGCCCGCTACCTCCACGCGGCGGCGAAGATCATCGTGGGCGAGCACGGCGGGCGCGTGCCGCGTCAGGTCGAGTCGCTGCGCCAGTTGCCCGGCATCGGACGCTACACCGCCGGCGCCATCGCTTCGATCGCCTTCGGCGTGAAAGCCCCGATCGTCGATGGCAACGTGCAGCGCCTTCTCGCGCGGTGGTTCGAGATCGGCGGCGAGCGCAGCAGCCGCGAGGTCGAGCAGGAGGTCTGGCGGCTGGCGGAGGCGCTCGTCGCCGCATCGCGCGATCCGGGCGCGTTCAACCAGGCCATGATGGAATTGGGCTCAACGATCTGCCTGCCGCGCGGGGCGAAGTGCGATGCGTGTCCGGCGGCAAAGTGGTGCCGGGCGCGCGCGAACGGGACCATCGAGCGCTATCCGCCGGTGCGCGAGCGCCGCGAGACCCCCGTGATCCATGCCGCATCCGTCGTCGTGCAGCGCGGCGAGCGCGTGTTGCTGGCGCAGCGGCCGGCGCGAGGGCCCTGGGCGGGGATGTGGCAGTGCCCCACGCGTGAATCAACCGACCGAGTCGATGCAAAGGCGATCAGCCGTTTCGTGAAGCATGAGTACGGGCTGGAAGTCGTGCTTGATGAAGCGGCCGGCACATTCACCCACCAGACCAGCCACCGCCGCGTCGAGTTCGACGTCTGGGTGGCGCGATCGGTGAAGGGACGGGCCCGCGGCGCGCGGTGGGTGGCGCTGCCCGACCTCGAGCAATTCCCCCTTTCCAACGCACAGAAACGCGTTCTGGACCTGGCGGGAGCGCTCCCCTTCGCAGAGCCTTCGGGTCGCGGCTAAACGGCAATGCGATGTGCGGTCGGTGATCGGCGTTTGACTCACTCCGCCTTGCCGGCGCTGAGGTCGTAGACCCATGGGTCGATGGCGCGTTTCCACTCGTGCACTTCGCCGGGGCCGAAGAAGAGGGCCAGTTCGCGCGCCGCCGATTCGGGTCCGTCGGAGCCGTGAATGAGGTTGAAGGAGTTGGAGACGCCGAAGTCGCCGCGGATGGTTCCCGGCTCGGCCTTGGAGCCGAACTTGTCGCCCATGAGTTTGCGGCAGATGCCGATCGCCCCCACGCCGCGCAGCGCGAGGACAAGCACGGGCGCGGAGGTCATGAACTGGACGAGCCCCTCGTAGAAGGGCTTGCCGATGTGCTCCTTGTAATGCTGGGCCGCGAGTTCGAGGCTGATGCGCATCATCCGCGCGCCGACGATCTGCAAACCCTTGTCCTCGAAGCGCCCGATGATGCGACCCATCAGGCCGCGCTGAACGGCGTCGGGCTTGAGAATAATGAGCGATGTTTCCATAGTGAACCAGCACCTTTCGGGGAAGCGAACGGGCAGAACGCGGACCGGCCGACCCCACGAATCTCGACCACCGCTCACAGTAGCGTGGCAAGAAACGACCCGCCACTCCGTGATTTGCCGGATTCATCACAAGCCATCGCGCCGTCCTTCATGCTATCGTTAAACCCACGGTTCAACTCGCAAGGGGTCCATCATGAAGAAGGTCATTCTCAAAGTCGGCGTGGTCGTGATCCTCATCCTCATCGGCGCCGTCGCGGCGGGAGCGTTCTACATCGACTCGATCGCTCGCAAGGGCATTGAGGCCGGGTCAACCTACGCACTCGGCGTGCCCACCACTCTCGACAAGGCCGACGTCGGCATCTTCGGCGGTACGTTCTCAATGGGCGGCCTCAACGTCGCCAACCCCGAGGGCTTCACCTCACCGCACTTCCTCGTGCTCAATGACGGGGCCGTCGCCGTCTCCCTCGGCACGCTACGACGCGATGTCGTCGAACTGCCCACCCTCACCCTCACGGGCATCTCAATGAACCTCGAACGCGCGGGCGACAAGTCCAACTACAAAGTCATCCTCGACAACCTCAAGCGCTTCGAGTCGGACGGAGGGCCGCCTGGCAAGAAGCCCGCCGAGCCGAGCGAGCCGGGCAAGAAGTTCGTCATCCGCAACCTCGAGATCCGCGACATCAACGTCCACGTCAACCTCCTGCCCCAGGGCGGCACGCTCACGCAGGTCGATGTGCCCATCGACCTCATTCAACTCAAGGATGTCGGCAGCGGCGGCAAGAGCGTGCAACTGAGCGACCTCGCCGGCGTCATTCTCAAGACCATCATGACAGTCGCGGTGCAGAAGGGGGGTGAACTCATCCCCGGCGACATCTCCGGCGAACTCACCAAGGGACTGGGCGAACTCCAGAACCTCGGCGACCAGGGCATCACCGTCCTCCTCGGCGATGGCGGCGTCGTCCAGACCTTCGGCAAGACCGCCGAAGAACTCGGCAAGTCCGCCGAGGAAGGCGCGAAGAAACTCGGCGACGAGGCGAAGAAACTCGGCGAGGGGATCGGCAACATCTTCGGCGGCGACGACAAGGACGACAAGTAGGGAGGCATCGAGGCATCGACGGATCGACGTCCTGGTTGGCCGCGACGCGGAGGCTGTGCGCAGCGGAGCGCTTCGAGCGGGCAAGCGCCTTGCCCCGACCTACGATCCCACCCCTCGCCAGCGCCGTGAAACGCAGGATTTTCCGTGACGACGATCGCCTCACCAACCCGCGCAACCGCTGCCGCCGGCCGCCACGCTTCCGATGCCGACACCGACCCGCTGCTCAGCGCCGCGCGCGAGGCCCTCGACCGCGCCACTGAAGCCCTGCTCTCTCTCCAGAAGCCCGATGGCCACTGGTGCGCCGAACTCGAAGGCGACTCGATCCTCAACAGCGAGTACACGCTGATGAAGTGGATCCTGCGCCAGGAGGCCGACCCGCGCCTGCCGAAGATTCTTGCCTATCTGCGCCGCCTCCAGCGCGAAGACGGCACGTGGGGGCAGTTCCCCGGCAGCGGCGTGGATGTCAGCGCAACGGTCAAGGCCTTTGTGTGTCTGCTCCTCGACGGCGACGCGCCCGATGAGCCGCACATGCGGGCCGCCGCCGCCGCGATCCGAGCGCATGGCGGCGCGGAGGCGTGCAACAGTTTCAGCAACTTCTATCTCGCCGCGCTGGGCCTCATCGACTGGGACGCCGTGCCCGCGATTCCGCCCGAGATGATCTTCCTGCCCCGCTGGTTCTACTTCCACCTCGACAAGGTCTCGGCGTGGACGCGGACGATGATCCTCCCGCTGGCGATCTGCACGGCCCTTCGCCCCGTGCGCGCGTTGCCGGGCGGCGTCAACATCGATCACCTCTTCAACGATGTGCGCTTCAAGCGCACGCTGTCGAAGAAGTTCGATGCGTTTCCGCTGACGTGGAACAACTTCTTCCTCGTGGTCGATCGCGTGCTCAAGGTGCTTCAGAAGGCCGACGCCTCGCCGCTGCGCCGCCGCGCGCTCAAGGCCGCGGAGCAGTGGATTCTCGATCGCGCGGATAGCGGGCACACCGAGGGCCTCGGCGCCATCTTCCCGCCGATGGTCTATCTCCAGGTGGCGTTTCATGCGCTCGGCTATGAGCGCTCGCATCCGGTCATGCGGCAGGCCGAGCGTGACCTCGACGACTTCATCATCGAGGAGGAGGATCACATCCGCATTCAGCCGTGTTTCTCGCCGGTGTGGGATACGGGCATTGCGCTCTACGCGCTCACCGAGTGCGGCGCGACGTGCGAGAACTCGCCCGAAGTCGCGCGCGCCTGCGACTGGCTGCGCGGCAAGGAAAACCGCCTCGCAGGCGACTGGTCGCGCACCGTGGATGTTCAGCCGGCCGGCTGGTGTTTCGAGTATCGCAACGAGTGGTATCCGGATGTCGATGACACGGCGATGGTGGCGATGGCTTTGCATCGCGCCGGCGGCGAAGCGAATCGCGCCGCCGGACAGCGCGGCGTCAAGTGGATCCTCGCCATGCAGAACGAGGACGGCGGCTGGGCGGCCTTCGACAAAACGCGCGACCGCCCCATCCTCGAAAAAATCCCCTTCGCCGATCACAACGCGATGCAGGATCCCTCGTGCCCCGACATCACCGGCCGGGTGCTCGAATGCCTCGCGTGGCACGGCATCCGCGCCGATCATCCCGCTGTGCAGCGCGCCGTGAAGTTCATCAGATCGCGCCAGGAGCCGGAGGGCTGCTGGTTCGGCCGTTGGGGCGTGAACTACATCTACGGCACGTGGCAGTCCATCGGCGGCCTGCGCCACATCGGCGTCGACATGAAAGCGCCGTGGATCCAGCGCGCCGGCGCCTGGCTCAAGAGCGTGCAGAAACCCGACGGCTCATTCGGCGAATCCGCCAACTCCTACGAAGACCCATCGCTCAAAGGCATCGGTCCCTCGACGGCGTCGCAGACCGCGTGGGCGGCGATGACCCTCCAGACCATCTTCGGGCCGGATGATCCGGACCTGGCGCGCGCGATCCGATGGTTGTGCGAAACACAGTTGCGCGATGGCGCCTCGCCCGCTGATCGGAGTGGCATGGCGTCGCGCCTCGCGCCAGCAATGCGCACGAGCCGCGCCTGTGAGGGGCTGTTGCCGAAAGGCTTTCGAGTCCGTCATGCCCGCGAAGGCGGGCATCCAGCGGACTTCCTGTGCGTCGGGCGCGTACTGGATTCCCGCCTGCGCGGGAATGACGAGTTTGGGCAACAGGCCCGTGAGGAAGCGGCGCTCGCCGAACACCAGTCTTCGCCGTACGTCCGGAGCCAGGGCGACATTGCGTCATTGCAAGATGGGGAGGCGCTCGACCCGTCACACGCCAGCGCTCCGCTCCGCCAAGCCTCCGCGTCGCGGCTAACCGAAAGCACCGCGCTATCAACCCCCTCCCCCGGCTTTGCGGGGGAGGGCCGGGGTGAGGGCACTTCAATCATCAACCCCGACAACGACCCGCCCGGCTCATGGATCGAAGCCGAGTTCACCGGCACCGGCTTCCCGCGCGTCTTCTACCTGCGCTACCACCTCTACCGCCTCTACTTCCCCCTCATGGCGCTGGCACGTTGGACTCGTGGGCTTGCTCACGAATAGCCCAATTCCTTGCAAAAAGTCGTTATTTCGACGTTTGCCTCAGTATCTCGTGGCCTATGCTCTGCTTGACGCTACTGGTTGGGCCTCTCACCACCGAGGACCGATCCGGGCTTCTCCGGATTCTTGACATCGGAGTTGACAGCCTTAACCTATGGGTTAAACTCCATGGATGAGATACCCGATCATCTCGTTGTGCTCCGCGGCTCGAGCCGGACGATCGCGTACGCACAAGACGCCGCAGGAAGGTGCCCCGCACGCGACTTCTTGGAATCGAGATCGTGTCCCGACAAGGACAAACGCGCATTGTCCCACGCATTCAACTGTCTCGCATCCGAAGGATTCATCAGGAACGACACGCGATTCAAGAAGGAACGTGACCAGATTTGGTGTTTCAAGAGTTACCAGATCAGAATTGCCGCGTTTCAACATGGGGCAACTTGGTTCCTGACACACGGCTTTGTGAAGCAGCGTGATCGCGTGCTGAAACAGGAACTCGATCGAGCCGACCGGATTCGTGCCGAGCACCTTGTGCGAGCAACGAGGAACCGAAAGGACCGGAGATAGCAATGGCGAAGTGGATTCAGCAACTTGGGGCGACCCCTGAGGATCGTCGATTGCTTGAGCAGGAGCGAGTCCTGTTTGAAGCGGGCGAGTCCATCTGTGCGGTGATGGAGGTCCAAAACGTCTCCCGCAACGAGCTCGCGCATCGCCTCGGATGCAGTCCTGCATTCATTACGAAGCTCTTGCGCGGAAGCAACAACTTTACCCTGCGAACGCTGGCGGACGTCTACTGGGCGCTTGATTGGTCGGTGCATCTGGTGGCCAAGCCGCTTGGTGAGCAGATTCGTTTGCCGTTGAGCGACTTCTCGTGCGCAAACTGGGCACCGGAGTCCAGCCTTCGCGAATGGGCGAGCATGATCGCGGTCTGTTCGAGTAGCGAGGATGATGAATCGCATCAACCTCATCTGTCCGCCCAGGATGATTCCGTCAACACCGGATATGCCATGGCTGCATGAAGGATGATGGCCACACGAAAGCAATCCTCTCGTACCAGTACGGCAAGCGAGCAGCGCGCTGAACGATCGCCCCTCGCCCTTGCGGCGAGCATTGCCGGTCGCGCAACATTGCTCGGCGTGCATTTCTCGAGAGGTATGTTCGAGTTCATCTCGCCTGACGAGAGTGGCTCCGTCGCGGGAGAAATCGGCACGAGAGTGGAGCACTCGCTCGCAGATTCTGCGCTGCGGAGTACGGTCAACATCGTCATTGAAGTACCCTGTCCCGACCCCGAACGCGGTCAGAGGATTCGCATTTCAGCAGCAATCGAGCTGTCGTACAATCTGAGTGGCGATGCGCCGCCAAACGCGAAAGAAGCAGAGTGCTTCGCGAAGATCAATGGAGTCTACAACGCGTGGCCGTATTGGCGCGAATTCGTGCAGCACTGCACCACGCGAATGGGACTACCTCCGCTGACGTTGCCACTGATGACCGCTGCGAGAGCCTTGGCCCATGCAGGATTCCGGGAGTCTGGTCCTGATCCCTCGGCCGACGACAAATCTGGCGGGTGATTCGCGTGGCAGGAGGATTCGTTTGGCCTGAAGGTCTCGTTCGTCAGGCGCCCCACCGCAGCACGAGTTGTTCGACAAGCGCGTCCCACACACTTCTCGCATCGCCGTTCGCGTCAATCACGAGATAATGCGCCGGATCGCGCTGCGCCTGATCGAGGTAGCCTTGCCGCACACGGCGGTGATACTCGGCCCCCTTGGCCTCCATGCGATCGAGCAGCGGGCTGAGGCGCGATGCGGCCGTCTCCTCCGTCACGTCGAAAATCACCGTGAGATCGGGCTGCACATCGTGGCAAGCGATGGCGGCGACGGCGCAGATGTCATCGAGGCTCATCCCGCCGGCCGTGCCCTGGTACGCCAGCGTCGAACTCACGAACCGGTCCGCGAGCACCAGTTCGCCGCGCGACAGCGCCGGCGCGATGCGCTCGGCGATGAGTTGGGCCCGGCTGGCCATGTAGAGGAGCATCTCGGCCACCACGTCGAGGTCGCCGAAGCGGTGATCGAGCAGGACGCGACGGATTTCTTCGCCGATCGCCGTCCCGCCCGGCTCGCGCACCTCGCACACCGTCAAGCCGCGGTTGATCGCGAAGTCGGTGAACTTGTGGAACTGCGTGGATTTGCCCGACCCGTCCGGCCCGTCAAAGACGATGAACCGCCCGCGCAGACGCTGATGCCAGTCCGAGATTGATTCAGCCGAAGCAGACACGGCTGGATGATGCGCCGATCGAAGGGCCAAGGCAAGGGCGGGCGGATTGTCAACCGCAGAGATCGCAGCGAACGCGGAGAGCGGCCAGGCATCGAGGGATCAGGGACTTGGTCAGCCGCGACGCGGAGGCTCGGCGCAGCGGAGCGCGTCGAGCGGGCAAGGGCGCACCGGCCGCAAGACGCGACACCGGCGCGCTGGTGAGATCATCCAACCTGCGGTACAATCCCCCGAAGAGATTTCGTAAAGGAGGGAAACCATGCACCACACCACCACTCGCGCGGGCGCGATCTTTGCCGCCTGCTTGATCGCGGCCGGCATCGCCGCGTCCGCCAGCGCCAGGCAGCCTTATCTCAGCGCCCGTCCGCCGGCGCCGCTTCGCTACGCGGAATCCTCCACCGGGCTGGAGAGCCCGCGCTGGGACGGCGGGCGCACCATCATCAAACTCGCCGACCTCAACCTCGACGGGCATCCCGACATCGTCACCGTCGGCGATCACGGCTCGCCATTCATCAACACCGACATGCACGGCATCACCGTCTGGTTCGGCAATGGCGACGGGCAGTGGACCCCCTTTCAGAACGGCAACTTCGGCTATGGCGGCGTCGCCGTCGGCGACGTCAACAACGACGGCCTGCCCGACGTCGGCTGGGGTGTCCATCACAACTATGCCCAGCCTCCCTTCGGCGATCGCGTCATGGGCGTCGCCCTCGGCGACGGCACCGGTCGCAACTGGACTCCGTGGGACCAGGGCCTGGGCGTCAACGGGCAGACGTGGGGGATGTTCGGCACCGAGTTCGCCGACTTCAACGCCGACGGACGCCTCGACATCGCCTCCGTCTCCTTCGGATGCTGCGACGGCTTCCACGCGCACCTCAACAACGGCGACGGGACGTGGACGCGGACCTTCGGCTGGCTTGGCGGCAACTCCTCCATGGACATGGCCGTCGGCGATGTCAACAACGACGGCTGGCCCGACTACGCCATCGGACACCAGAACGGAACCATCTGGCTCGGCGACGGCGCCGGCGGCTTCACCAACGGCGACGCCAACCTCCCCGGCGGGGGCCTGGTCGGGCGCAGGGGCATCCACCTCGGAGAAGTCAACGGCGACGGCTTCGACGACTTCTCAATGGTCAACAGCCAGGGCGGCGTCGAGGTCTACCTCCAGGCGCCCAACTCCTCCCAGTGGATCAACGTCAGCGACGGCCTGCCCACGAGCGGGCCCTTCCAGGTCACGCGCCTTGTCGATATGAACGGAGACGGCCGCACCGATCTCGTCGCCTTCGGCGAGGGCCGACTCGTCGTGTGGACCAACGAAGGCGAGCGGAACTGGCGGCCCGCCGCGACCTTCACCGTGCCCAACCCCGGCGACTATGCGGGCTTCGTCGTGGGCGACGCGACGCACAACGGCCGGCCCGACATCGCCATCGTCAGCGACCAGGGCTCCATCTTCAACTCGCGCAACAAACTCCAGTTCTTCCGCGAAACGACCGAGGCGACGCGCCTGAACATCCGAATCACCGGCCCGCCGCGCCGCCGCACCATCCGCGAGGGGGCGGCGATCTTCATCGACTGGCTCAGCGCCGTGCCCGGCAACAGCGCCTCGACGGTAAAGATTGAGTTGTGCGAAAGCGGCCACGCCGGCCCGTGGGTCACGATCGCCGAGAATCTTCCCAACAGCGGACGAGCCCAGGTGCGCCTGAACGTTTCGCAGTACAACGCCGACGCCTATCTCCGCGCGACGGTGATCAGCGACGGCCTGTCCGCGAGCCACATCCACGGGCCGCTGTCGATTCTGCCGTAGAGGCGGGCGGTCAGAAAAAGGCGCGACGGCCTCTTTCGAGACCGTGCGCCACCGAGTGAAGAATCGGAGGAGAAGACGCAGGCGGGCGCTCGAATGCGGCGCCGCCTGCGTCTCCCCATGTCATCAGAGGCCGGCCACATTGCTCGTGGTGCAGTTGCCGCCCTGGATCAACTGGAGGAAGGAGCCGCAGGCGGCGGGTCCGGCGTTGCCGCTGATCGAGCCGCTGCCGTTGCCCGTCGAGAAGAGTCCCGGAGGCGTGACGATGCGCAGTTGGTTCGAGCCAAGGCCGAGCACAGTGCCCGCGCAGGGCTGGCCCGGCGGGATGCGGAAGTTGCCCTGCGCGGCGGCGAAGAGCAGCGCCTGTTGTCCGTTGGGCTGCGCGCCGGACCAACTGACGGTGATGCGGCCGGGGCAGGCGCCGGTGAGGGTGAGGGTGTAGCCGCCGCCGCCGCACGTGGTGTTCATGTGGACGGTGAGGTTGTTGCTGTCGCGGTTGGCGACGGCGATGTCGGCGACGCCGTTGCCGGTGAGGTCGCCGGCGGAAATACGCTCTGGAGTGGCGCCGCTGGCGACGACGGTGGCCGCGCCAAACGCGCCCGCGCCGCTGTTCTGCATGACGGAGAAGTTTCCGGAGGTCTGGTTGGACATGACGAGGTCAAGCGAGCCGTTGCAGTCGAGATCGACGGCGATGATGTCCGAGGTGTCCACGCCGCCGCTGGGGTACTGAACGCGCGGGCCGAACGCCATGCCGCCGGTGGCGAGGTAGACCGAAGCGCTGGCGCCGGTGGTGGAGGCGACGTCAGCCATTCCGTCGCCGTTGAGATCGGCGGCGACCAGACCGTCGGGTCTCTGTGCGGGAGTGGTCAGCAGGCCGGTGGCGGTGAAGACCCCCGCGCCGTTGTTCGAGTAGATCGAGATGGTGCGATCATCGTGATTGCTCACGGCCATGTCAACGGTTCCGTTGCCGTCAAAGTCGCCCAGGCCGACGCCGCGCGGCTCACCGCCGGCCGCCACGTTGGACGACGTGAACGCGCCGCCGCCCTGGTTGAGGAGGACGGTGGCGTTGTTCGTGTCGCGATTGGCGGTGGCGAGATCGATGCGGCCGTCGCCGTTGAGGTCAGCAGCGGTGAGGCCGCGCGGATTCTGGCCGCTCGCGAAAGGTCCGCCGACGGTGAAGGCGCCGGCGCCGTTGTTAAGAAGGAGGATGATCTGAGCGCTGTTCTGAAGGGCGACGGCGAGGTCCACGTCGCCATCACCATCGAGATCGGCCGCGACGATGGCGCCGGCGCCCGAGCCGTTGGGCAGAAGGACGGACCCGCCTGGGGCGAGCGCGCCGCTACCCCCGTTGAAGAGAAGCACGACGCGATCGGGATTGTCCACGGTGACGGCCACGTCGTTGAACCCGTCGCCGGTCAGATCAGCCATGGCCGATCCGCCCGGACGATCGCCGACGACATAGGAAACTGCGGGATCGAAACTCACCTGGCCCAGGGCGCTGGCGCCGAATATGAGGGCGGGAGCAATCAGAAGGCATCGTCGGAACTGCATGGTGGCTTTCCTTTCAAGAGGACACGGTTTCGCACACGATCCGGGGAGAGATCAAAACTCGTTCGATCTTCCGGGAGCGTCGCCATCGAATCGATGCGGCGCGGTCCGCACGCTGCGGCCCTTGCCGATCCAGATGCAGAACACGTGTTCTGCGGCTGGAGGAATGCCCGCAGGCGGCTACTCACCGACTGCGGACAGGAAGGAGGTGAAGTGCAGGTGTTACTGAATGCGGACGAAACTGGCGGAGAGGCCCTGGCTGCCGGCGCCGACGCGGATCACGTCGCCGGTGTTGATGCGGGCGCCGGTGGGGCGGCCGTCGGGTCCGGGGCGGACGCCGAAGATGTCCTTACGGAAGACGCCGCGGCCGGTCACGTCGGTGGTCATCGTGCCGACGAGTCGGCCGTTGATGGTGATCTTGAGGGTGACGTTGGCGGGTGCGTTTTCGAGTTGGACTTCGAGGGTCTGATCGAGGAGGCCGTTCTCAGGCGACTCCTTGTACTTGGCCTTGAGGACGACGGCGCCCTGGGTGGCGTTGGCGGTCCAGATCTTGTCGTCGGGATTCGCCTGGGCCGTCGCGGTGTTGAACGCCATGAGGGCGAGCACAAGGACCGAGAGGATCGAAGCGAACTTGCGGGTGGAAAACATGATGAACTCTCCTGTTGGTTTGAAAGGCGGTTTTGTGAAACGGGTTTAGAGAACACATTGGTTGGCGGGTCGCGGGCCCCCGCCGCTGCAGCGATGGGCCGATATGCAAGGGCTGTGCCAACGCGTCAGACCACGGCCGCGCTGAGCCGAGTGAAGCGGCGGATCTCCATGCATGGCGGGCGAAAGTCGGGCTTTCTGAGCGAGAAAGCCGGGTTTGACGATCGGCGCGCTTTCGTCGGGAGCGCACCGTGGCGCGACCCGTCGCGGAGGCGAGGACCGGGCCGGCGCGAGCCGTTGGTGAAAAACTTTGGCCAGCCGCGTTGACTCTGGTTCCAATGAAAGGATAAAAATGTTTTCTTCAGTGTTTAGAGAATCACGGGGATTGGCCCTTGCAATCCAATGCAGTTCTGCTAATATGTGTGTTCGGACGGGCGAATGGCTTGTCTGGTTCGCCCGCGTGGTTGATCGCCCCGCTCAGGAATGTGGTCTGCAACGAAGTGAGAGAGACGCCCACAATTCGACCGGCGCGCGGTGCGGCTCGACGAGCGTTCACGCTCGTTGAGTTGCTCGTGACCATCTCCATCATTGCGCTGCTGATCTCGCTGCTGCTGCCCGGGCTTTTCTCGGTCCGCTCGCGCTCGCGGGCGTACGCGTGCCAGGTCAATCTCCGCAGCGTCTCCTTTGACTTCAACGTCTTCGCCGATTCCTCGCTGCACGGCAATCGGGGCGAGGACACGAGCAGCCCGGACTTCCGCCTCGAGACCTTCCAGGAATCGCAGTATCGCATCGACGAGTTCTGGAAGTGGTCCGGCAGCGTCTACAAAGGCCGCGTGCGCGACCTCGGGGTGATGGGATGCGCGGAGGTGTCCGGCGACATCACGATCCGGGCCAACACGCCTTGCCGCGCCGGCGCCGTCCAGCCCGCGCGGAACGTCTCCTACGCATTCAACCTCCGCTTCGATCACCCGGAGAAGGAAGAAGGCGGCCGCTGGTTCACGCAGCCGATCCGCCTGGGCGACAGCCTGCTCCGTCAGGGCCAACTCGATCAAATCCCGCTGATGTGGGATGTGGACGGCCGCGTTGCCGAGCAGCGCGATGTGACTCCCCACTACTCCACGGCTCCGAGCCAGCCCGGCCGACCTTACAGCGACGGCCAGATGTGGTTCCCCTCCATGCGGCATGGCGGACGGATGCAGATCGCCGCCGTCGATGGATCGGTCGGGGAATCGTCCACCCCCCTGGCTGACGACTCCAAGTGGCTCTGGACCTACCAGCAGCGGTGATCGCGCCGCAGGGGACGAGTGCCCTGGCGGCTACACTTGCGCGCCTTGAAACTCCTGCACAAATTCGCAGTGCTGCTGATGCTGATCGGGTTGGGCGTGGTGCTCAGCCTCGGCTTCGCCGCGTGGAGCGTGGACACCATCAGCCGCGAGGTCAGCAGCGCCTACAGCGATCTCACCTTCGTCCTCGAACAACTCGATCGGATCAAGCAGACCTTCGAGCATGACATGGCCGCGCTGCACGCGGCCAACGCCGAGCCCGACGAGTCGTTCGAGCCCCTGCCCATCGACCAGCAGATCGATCCGGTGATGAGCGACCTGGGAAGTCGCCCCGGCTACCGTCGTCGCGCCGGGGAAAGCACCTCCGCCATGCTCACGGAACTGGTGGACCAGTGCAAGGCCGACGTGATTGCCTACCAGAGCGCGACGATTGCCTCGCGCGGCCTTGCGGTGGACGATGAGCGGCGCGAGCGCGCGCAGAACCGCTTCGAGGCCCTGCACAGCCTCATCGAGCGCATTCAGGCCCAACTGCTCCGCGATGTCGATCTCTCGCTGGACTACGGCCGGGATCTTCGCTCGATTCTGCTTCGGATCGTGACCGCGTGCCTGCTCATCACCCTGTTGACCGGGTTTCTGGCGCTCATCCTGGTGCGCCGCTGGGTGCTGCAACCGATCGCGAAACTCCGCCGCGCCACGGAAGAGATGGCCTCGGGGAACCTCGATTATCGTCTCGAGGTTCGAAGCCGGGATGAGTTCGGCGAACTCTCGAGCGAGGTCAATCACATGGCCGAGATGGTCGTCGTCGCTCAGAAGCGGCTGGTCGAGCGCGAGCGGCTTGCGGCGATCGGCGAACTCGTCCGCCGCCTGGCGCACAACCTTCGCAATCCCCTCGCGGGCATTCGCAGCCTCGCCGAGGTGACCAGCGGTGAACTGGACCCGGACTCCAGCCTGCGCGAGAACCAGGATCGCATCGTCTGCGCGGTGGATCGGTTCGAGCGATGGCTCGCAGACCTGCTGCACTCCACGACGCCGATGAATCTCAAGCCGGAATCCATCCCCACCGAGGAGTTGATCCGGAGCCTGGAGGCGAGCCACGTGCCGATGGCGCGCGGCAAGCACATCGAACTTCGCGTCCAGGCCCAGGGCCTTCCCGAGCGTCTTCACGTCGATCCCGTGCAACTCGAACACGCGTTGGTGGCCTTGCTCAGCAACGCCATCGAGGCGGCGCCCGAAGGCGGAGCCGTTTGGCTTCGGGCGTCGCTCGTGCAGGACTTGGCGGGTCGGGATGAGGCCGAGTTCAGGGTGGAGGATTCAGGGGCCGGGGTCGATCCCGCCATCGCGGAGCGGATTTTCGATCCGCATTTCACCACCAAGCGGCATGGGACTGGCATCGGCCTTGCAGTAGCGCACAATGTAGTCGCGGCGCACGGCGGTCGCATTCGCGTCGAACGCTCCTCCGACCTCGGGGGGGCTGCTTTTATCGTCACCTTGCCGTTGCAGGGTCGCTAGACCGCCGCAGTGGCGGCGAGCAGGAGTCGGAAGTGGCCAAAATTCTCGTCATCGAAGACGAAGAGAACCTCCGCTTCTCCATCAAGCGGACCCTCAGCCGCGATGCCCACACCGTCGTCGATGCCGACCGCATCGGTCCCGCGTGGGAACTGGTGGTCAACCACGACCCTGATCTCGTCATCACCGACCTGAATCTGGCGGGGGGCGACCAGGGACTGGACCTCGTCAAGCGCCTCCGCGCCGAGGGTCACTCTGCGGCCGTCATCGTGATTACGGCCTACGGGACGGTTGAGACGGCGGTTGACGCCGTGAAGCATGGCGCCGACGAGTTTCTCCAGAAGCCGCTCTCGATGGAGGAACTCAAGGTCGTCGTCAATCGCGCCCTGGACAACCGCAAGGTTCGCACCCGGCTCAGTCTCTACGAGCGCATTGAAAAGACCAGTCGCGGCGGTGAACCGATGCTCGGCGCGAGTCCGGCGTGGCGCAAGACGGTCGAACTGGCGCAGCGCCTCTCCCAACTGCCCGTGAAGTCGGGGAGCGAGCCGACCACGATCCTGCTGCTGGGCGAGACGGGCACGGGCAAGGGGATGCTGGCGCGGTGCATCCATGAGTCGTCGAGCGAGTCGAGCGAGCCCTTCGTTCACGTGAATTGCTCCGCCCTGCCGGCGAATCTCATCGAGGGGGAACTCTTCGGCCACGAGAAGGGCGCCTTCACCGACGCGCGGGAATCGCGCCAGGGGCTGTTCGAGTTGGCGGACGGCGGGACGATCTTCCTCGACGAGATCGCCGACATGCCCATCGAGTTGCAGAGCAAACTGCTCATCGTCGTGGAGCAGGGGACGTTCCGTCGCCTGGGCGGCGCCAAGGAGCGCCGCGTCAACGTGCGCATCCTCGCCGCGACCAATCACGACCTGCTCGAGAGCGTGGAGCGCGGGGCGTTTCGCCGCGACCTGTACTATCGCCTCAACGGGCTGACGATCCCCATCCCCCCGCTGCGAGAGCGAGCAGGCGATGCGATCCTCATCGCGGAGTCGATGCTGGCCGGCGCGGCCAAGAAGTTCCATCGCTCGGGGCTGCGGTTCAGCGCCGAAGCCCGGCGCGCCATTGAATCGCACGCCTGGCCGGGCAACGTGCGCGAACTGGCGAACGCGATCCAGCGCGCGGCGCTGCTGGCCGAGTCCGATGGCGTCGAGGCGCATGATCTGGCGATGGTGGAGGCGGCGCCGCAGCCGGCTCTGGCCACGCCGCGCGGCCCGCGGGACAACGGCCGCACTCCCGCCGCCGGCGTGGATGATCTCGCCTTCGACTTCGCCCACGGTACCTTCACCGCGGAAGGCGTCGAAGAGCGTCTCATCCGCGAAGCCCTCCGCCACGAGCGCGGCAACGTGTCGCGCGCCGCCAAACTGCTCGGCATGAATCGCAGTTCGCTTCGCTATCGCATCGAGCGCTACAAACTCGATGAGTTCATTCAGGAACTGGCCACGGCATGAACGGCGCCTCACTCATCACCTCATCGGACCTGGCGCCCGCGTCGCGGGGCCCGCGCTTGGCGAGCCTCCTCGCCTGCGGCCTGCTGTGCTTCGCCGGCGCCGCTCTGGCCTCGGATGAACCGCGCGTGTACACCGACCCGAGAGGCGATGCCGTCCTTCGCCGCACCGACCGCGGCGCCGATGGGCTTGTGCATCCCCTCGCGGGTCGGCCCGATGTCCTCCGCATCGTGTACGGCGGGTGGCAGACCAACACGCCGGTGGGCAATCCCTACAACGGCTCCTGGCGCGATGCCCGCGACACCAACCTCCTGCGCATCGACCTCGACTTCGACGGCGTCGTCAATCCACCCGGACCAATCGATCTGCGAGGCGAGGGCTACGACCCCTACCGCTATGGAATGAACCCCCTCTACGGCTACGTCGAGTTCGACCTCGACTCCGACCGCGACACCGGCGGCGAAATCGATGATGTGCGCAACCGCCCGCTGGGCAACGTCTCGCGCTTCGGCGGGCGCTTTGAGGATTCGATCGGCGAGCGCGCGGCCGTCTCCGCCTTCGACTTCGACGGCAACCTCCTCACCGAGCCGCTTGTCGAGCGATCCGGCGAGGAAATGCACCTGGCCTTCTGCTCCTGTTCGCCCATCACGGTCAATCCGCTCAACGATCCGACTCCGGACACCTTCGACGCCGGCGACACGTGGATCGTGACCAGCCGCTTCCTGAGGCGGACGCACGCCTTCAGCCGCTACAGCGCGGCCTTCGGCGGGTCGGCGCCGGGGGAGTACGACCCGATGGTCAGCCTCCTCTTTCGCCACGACGTGCAGACGGATCAGACCACCGTTTCGCTGGTGTACGGGCTAGACAACTCGGGAGCGGCGGCGCTGCGCGGCGAGGCGGTGCAGCCCATCGACCTCAACGCCGGCAATCAGACCAGCATTCTCGAAATGCTCAACGACATCCGCTTTGCCGCCATGCGAACCTCCGATCCGGGGATCGGCACGCCCTTCGACCTCCTCCGCGAATGGCGCGACAACAATCACGCCGAACTCGATGAGTTCCTCCGCGCCGATTCATGGACGGCCCTGGCGATCTTCGGCACCGCCTACGCCGTGCAAGAGCCCGAGGCGCTTTTCGTCTGGTCCGACGTGGCGCCGAAGTTCAACTTCGGCGACTGCACCGGCGACGGATTCGTCACCTACGGCGACGTGCAGAATCTTCAAGCCGCGATCGGCCGGACCGACGGCACCGCCTTCGACGCCGACGGACAGCCCAACGGTCAGACGCGACTCATCGAGTTCGGCGTCAACTTCGCCCTCTTCGATCTCAACTACGACGGCGTGATGAATTCGCTCGATGTCTCGATGATCGGCCTGCACCGCCTCGGCGATGTCAACAACGACGGCTGGGTCGAGCAGCGCGACCTGACTCTGTTGCGCGCTCTGCGCGGCCTCAACTCGAATCACCCCCTCTTCAACCCCGCCGCCGACCTCAACAACGACCAGCGCATCGACTCGCTCGACGAAGCGATCCTCATTCGCCGCCTGATGCTCTCGATCCGCTGAGACGGACCAGGACAATGCGGGAGCGTCGCGTGGCATGGCGTCGCGCTTCGCGCCAGCGAAGCGCACGAGCCGCGCCTGTGAGGAAGCGGCGCTCGCCGATCACCAGCCTTCGCCGAGCCCACGGAGCCAGCGTGCCATGGCGTCTCGCTTTCCCGGATCGAGCGCGGGCAAAACCGCGTTGCAATGCCGAACGTGCAGGGGCGATCGAACACGCTTGCCCACTCGGCATAGCCAGGCGAAGCGCCAGGCCATGCCACACATGAGGAGCGATCCGCGAGAACTCACGGCCGATCTTCAATCGTCACGCGCATCTCCCGGCTGTTGCAGCGGATCTCCGGCACGTACATCGCGTGGCCGAGCAGCGGCAGAGCGTGAAACTCGCCGGGCGCCTCCGCCCGCGCCTCGTAGCGCACCTGCCACAACCCCTCGGGCATCTGGTCGATGAAGAACGCCACGTGCCGGTCGCGCAGTTCCTGGTGAATCCAGCGCGAGCGGCCGGTGAGGTCGCTCTGATCGCCGCGGATCGAGCCGGGGAGCATCGCCCGCCGCCCGTCGTCGCGCCGCACCTCGCCTTCGTCGTACTTCTCCTCGGCCGCCGAGCGGCGCAACTCATACACGTACATCGGCTCGCCGCTGCGCACCTGCACCGCCTCGAAGCCCGCGGGCTTGAGGTCTTCGAAGACGAGGTACTCGTAGTCGTTCTTGCCCTCGATGGTGAGGACGACCTCGATGCGCTCGCCGCTCACAACCTTCTCGCCGTCGCGCAGGGGCACGCGCTCGTAGACCACGCCGCCGAGCAGCGTCTTGCGCGGCACGAGGCGGTAGTAATCGCGGCGCGCGAACATCTCGCTGCCCGCTTCGGCGATCGGTTCCTCCAACGTGAAGCACTCCGCCTGCGCGGCGAAGTAGAGGGCCGCATCGCCCTTCTTGCGCAGGATGCGGATGTCATTGGCCCCGCCGCGGATCGACGCTTCGGGCACCTTGAACTCCGCCGGCGCTGAAAGAACGTTCTCCTTCGTGACGGCCCCCTTGCCGATGAGACGGCCGTTAACCATGACCTCAAACTCGCCGGTGGCTTCGAGTTCGCCGCTGGCCTTGAGATAGTCGCACAATGTGAGCACGGCCAGCGCGGTGTCGCGGGTGTTGGTCCACTGCGCGCCGCGGCGATTGCGCACCAGCCAGTTCGTCGCCGGCTCGACCAGCGCGTGATCGGGGTTGATCGCCAGCAGCGCCCGCAGGCAAAGCGTCGTCGCCTCGATGCCGCCGTCGTACCAGTGGCGGTAGCGCCCCGCCGAACCCCAGTGGGCGAGGGCGAGCACTTCAGCGGCCTGCCCGCCCTGGTTGCGCACGAGGATGGACTGGTCCGGCCGATCGTCGCGGATGACGCCGTTCTCGAGATTGCGCACCAGAACCTGGGCCTCATCCGCCTTGCCGAGGTGATGGGCGCTGAGCGCCAGTACAGCACGCCCCGCATCGCTGAGGCGGTCGCGCTTCTCCCAGAGATTGGCGAAGGCGATCTGCACCGCTTCGATGCGGTTCGCCGGCTGCGTCGTCGCCTTGCTCGACGCGATGGCGTGGAGGATCCACGCCTGGAGGTCGGGCTGATCGCGGGCGGTGATGAGGCTGTTGACGAGCCAGTCGGCGGCGGGCGTGATCATGTCGCCGGGCACATCGATCTCCGCCTCGCGCGCCAGGCCCAGGCCCCAGACGACGTAGGCGGTCATGTAGCGATCGCTCGGATTGCCCTTCCACCAGCCCCAGCCGCCGTCCTCGCCCTGCATCTCGTCGAGTCGCTTGAGGCCGGCCGCGATCATTTCATCGAGTCGATTGAGATCCTGGGCCTTGGCGTCGCGATCGCGCGGCCGCGCCGGCTGGCCGTCGATCATCTCGATGCCGCCAAAAGTGCGTCCGGCAACATCACCCGCATCGAGACCCAGTTGCGTCAGCGTGCGGTTCACGATCGCGGCCGGGAGGAAGCGGCTCATCGTCTGCTCGACGCAGCCGTAGGGATAGTCGAGCAGATAGGGAAGCGCATCGAGCATCGTCACGGCCATGCTCGGCGTGACGCGCACGACCATTCTCGTCGAACCCTCGCGCCTCTGCTCGGGAACCTCGAGTGAGACGATCGCCTGATCGCCGCGCACCTTGCCGGAGATGGCGAGGAACTTCTCGATGCCGTGCTCGTGGATGGGATAGGTCATGCGCACGGCGTCGGTGAGGTCGCTGCCATCGACGCGGATCTCGACGGTGATCTCCGCCGTGCCTTCTTTCTCGGCGATGTAAAGGAGGTCATAGCGCGTCTCGCCGCGCGGCTCGATGCGGCGCTGGTTGCCCGGCGAGAGGCGATCGTGGAATCGGCCGTCGTCGGCCTTGATGCCGCCGTAGCGCAGCCCTTTCGCCGAGGCGAAGGGCATCACGTCCATCGGCTCATCGGTGTTGTTGTTGACGATGTAGGAGACCACCACGCGATCGCCGACGACGAAGAAGCGCGGCGCCTGGAGGCGCACGGTCACGGGCTTGCTCGTGCGGGCGGTCGTATCGCCCATGCCGAACTTTGAGCCGCTCGTGTTGGCGCGGGCGCCGGCCTTCCACCGGGTGAGGGATTGCGGGAACTTGACCTTGACGCTGGCGCTGCCGTCGGCATCGGTGAGGACGCTGGCCAGCCAGAGCGCGGTGGCGCGGAAGTCGGTGCGGACTTCGATGGGCGGTTCGGATTCGCCGGGTTCGCCGGACGGGCGCGGCGCGCCCGTCTGCCAGGGCAAATGGATCTCCGCTCCGCCCTCCATCGCCGCAGACGCGGGCGCTGCGCCGCGCGCCCGGCGTTCCATTTCTCCGCCGGCATCGCGCATCGGCGCGGACTTCGACATGTCGGCGCGTCCGGCGAAGCCGAGCGCTTCCTCGCGCCCCTCGACCCCCGCCGTCTGATCCATCGCCTTGTCCTCCTCGACCGTGGCGAAGCGCGCATCCTCATACGCGCCGCTCTTGGTCTTCACGAGGCGCAGCAATTGCAGATCGTTCAGGCTCCCCGAGGTGGCGACACGGTTGTTCTGCCGCCGGTCGTAGAAGAACTGGCGTGGATCGCCGGCGTACTCGCTCTGGATGTACAGGACCGACTCGTCGAACGCGGAAACGGCGATCTCAGCGGAAACGGGCTTGCCTTCGTGATCGACGGCGCGGATCGTCAGCACGCCCTCCTCGCCCGGCTGGTAGGACTCCTTCTCCGCGCTCACCGTCACGTCGAGAAACTGCTTGCTCGGCGGGACGACGATCTCCTGCGAATGCACGTGCATCTCGGCCCCGCTCACCATCGCGGCCGCGAGGTTCACGTTGGGCACGTGCGCCTCGCTCACATCGATGCTCAGCAACTTGATCGTGCCGGGCACGTGGACGAGTCGCCACTCGTACAACTCTTCGCCTTCAACCGTGAAGAGCACGTATCGATTGCTCGATGAAGTCGAGATCATGATCGGCGCAGCGCTGCCGACCTCGAAGGCGTCCTTGTCCACGATGATCTCGACACCCTCGGTGCGATAGCCGAGATCGGCGCTCTGCTGCGTTGTCACCCACGCGACGGTCTGGGCCGTCACGGGCGCGAGCGGCGGGTCGGGGCTGACCCAGTCGATGACGTAGTAGCCCTCGACCTGCGGCGTAAAGGTGAAGGTCGCGTCGCCGTCGTCGTCCGTCTTCACCTTCTCGCTCATGATCTTCTCGGAGCGGTAGCCGCGGAAGATCGGCCGCCAGGGGTGCCGCTCGCCCTCGCGCGGCGGAGGGGGGAAGATGCCGAACTGGGCGCGCACTTTGCCCACGTCGGCCAAGGGAACCTCGCGCCCGGCGGGATCGACCCACACTTCATCCCACCACTGCCGCGTAACGGTGATCGTGCCTTCGACGGCCACGGGCGTGCTGTTGGCGTCGAGAGCCTTGATGGTCGTCTCGACCTTCTCGCCGGGGCGGTGAATCTTGTGGGTGACCTGCGGATAGACGTAGTGCCCCTGCCGCGTGACGCGCACGGTGCCGGAGCCGGTGATCTCGCGGCGCGAGGCGTCGATGACGCGCGCTTCGATGGTGTACTCGTAGTCGGAGTCGGAGGAGAAAGGCGTTTCGAAGGTGATCGTCGCCTTGCCCTGCGCATCGGTCTTGATGGTTTCGCGCTTGACGACCTGCCCGCCCCACCAGCGGTAGCGGTTCCAGGTGTCGTTGTCGCTGTAGTACCAGCCGCAGCGGCGCGGCGGGCGGTACCAGTGCCAGAAGGGCTTCTGCTGCACGACGACTTCGACATCCGCCGCGGCGACGGCGCCGCCGAAGTAATACTCGGCCGTGATGTGCGCCTCGACCACGTCGCCGATGCGGAAGAGGCGCGGCTTGCCGTTCTCATCCTTGGCCGGCTCGACGGTGACGGTGAACTCGGGGAGTTTGTACTCTTCGAGGCGGAAGAGCGTGGCGCTGGCGACCTGCACCTTCTTCGTCTCCACGTCGCGCCAGAAGCGGATGTTGTATTCGCCGAGGGGCCACTCGGCTTTGAGATCGATCGAATCGAAGGCGCTGCCGAACTCGCTGAGCGTGGCCGTGCCTTCGGCCACCATGGTCTGGCGGGCGTCGATGATGTCATAGCGGAGTTCGACGCCGGCGGGTGTGTACCAGCCCTCCTTGCCCCAGCGCCGGGCGACGAAGCGGAAGTTGGCCGTCTCGCCGGGTCGATAGGCGGGCCGATCGCTGTGCGCGTAGATGCGCCAAGTGCCGATCTCGGCGCTTGAGCCGTACCCGTAGCCGGCGTGCGAGGTGAGGAAGGTCTGGCGCTTGCCGTCGTCGGCGAAGACGATGAGCGGGTGATTCTCGGCGTTGCTCTCACCCGTGCCGACGTCGAGGTGGGCGATGCCCTGCTCATCGCCGGCGGCGTCGTACTTGCGGCCAACCCATCGGCTCTGGGTGTTGCGATTGTCGCTGTGCGTCTGTGTGCTCCAGGCGCGGAGTTTGACGTTCGGGATCGGCGCGCCGGTGAGGGCGTCGCAGGCGTAGAGCAGCACCTCCTTGCCGCGCCGCTTGGCGACCACGGCAAGGTCCGTGACGAGGATGAGTTCGTAGGCGATGCGATCCTTCGCCTTGGCGACGAGGACGTAGGCGCCGCCGTCGAGTCGCTCTTCGAGGCGGATCTGCTCCTGTTTCGGCTCGTGCTTGCCGGTGTCGCCGGTCTCGCGCGACCACTGCCGCGCCATCTCGGCGTTGGCGAGATCGACGTGGCGGATCCACTCATCCGCCGAGCCCCCGTACCAGCCGCGGCGCTGCTCATCCTCGTCTTCACCGCGGCCCCGCACATTGCCCGCGAGCACGGTGCGCTCGCGGAGGTTGACGCGATACAACGTGAAGTCGATGCGCTCGACGTTGCGCCACGAGGCGTCAAAGGCGATCTCCGAACCGGGCAGGAACGCCTGGTCAACCGAAACGCTCAGCGCCGGCAGCACGATCTCGTAGTAGCGGCGTTGGGCGTCGGCGTGATTCGCCTGATCGGGCCTGAACTCATCGAGCACCCGCCGGTAGAGTTGCGCCGCCTTCACAAAGTCGGGCTTGTACTGCCAGCGCCCGTCTTCGAGCACCTCGATGCCGCCGTAGGACTCGACCCACTGCCCGTAGGCCAGGAGCGCATCCACGTAGCGCGAGGAGCGGTCGGTGCTTTCGAGCGCCGCTTCAAAGTGGCGGGTGGTCTGCTCGATGGCGCGCGGGTCGTTGCCGCCGTAGTAGCGCCGCTTCATGGCGATCTCGTAGTGCGCGCGGGTGCGGTCCTGATCGCTCTGCGCGATTTCGAGAACGTTGCGCAGCGTGTCGAGGGGGACGACGTTGGAGCGGCCGCGCCACTGCCAGTTACCCCCTTCGGCGTCGATGGTGCGCCAGACGATGGAGATGTAGCGCGGCCGGGCCACGTCGAGGTCGCTGCTCTGCGCCCACCATTCGAGGGCGGCGGCGTAGTACGGCCAGCCGGCGGCGACGTTCGCGTGCCGCGCACCGTAGAGATGCGAGTCGCCGAGCGATTCATTCACCTCGGCGTAGATGAGGTCGCGATCCTCGGGGCGCTGAATCTCGCTGAGAAGCGCTTCAAGTTGCGTGCGGGCGCTTGAAAGGATCACATGGTTGTTGTCGACGTTGCCCGGCGATTTGCGCCAGAGCGTGTCGGCGAGGCGAAAGCGGATCCACCGCGCTTCCCCGGACGGCGGGTCTGCCTGCTGCGCCTGCTGATACAGTTCGTGCGCCCGCGCGTAGGACTTCTCCGCGTACTGCCCCTCCGCCTGAGCCTTAAGGTCGGCGTAGGCCGGCGGCTGGGCGGCGCAGGGTCGCGCCGTCGTCCCCGCTCCCGCCAGGAGAGCCGAGAGCACAACCGCCAGCCCCATCACCTTTCTCAATTGAGACCACGAAGTGATCGCGCCGGCACCGCTCACTGACATGCGCATGATGACTCCTCCCGGCGAAGAGGGCGCCGGCCCTGCCATTCAGACGCCTCTCGCGGCGGAATCTTACCCGAATCCGCAGGGCAGCCGGGAAGATCGCGGCGATTGCCGGCTGATCGTGCCGACGGTACTTGAGAAGGGTGGGACGCCGTCATTCCCGCGAGTGCGCCGTCATTCCCGCGAATGCGGGAATCCAGCGACGGCACACAAGGCGTCCCGACTGGGTGCCCGCCTGCGCGGGCATGACGATGGAGTGCCGCGCACCGAGAACCGACCCGTCCCTGATCTCGCACGTCCCTGTTTCCCCATCCACCGTCCGGAAACACCGCCGCGCGTCCCGCGCAACCGCCAAAGACAGAACCATCGACCGCGCGGAATCGCCTGCCGCGTGGCTCAAGGCCGAGTTGGTGGCACGCTTAGGGCGGTGTGAAAGGCTCTTGCCTCGCACCGACGCCCCGCTCCGCTCACTCACATAAAGGATGATGTCATGCGCACCGCCGCCGCCCTGCTGCTCAGCGCCGCCCTGATCGGTCCGAGCGCCCACAGCGCCCTCGCCCAGGTCAACTCCTACTCGAGTGACCTCGACAACTGGCTCTACAACGCCGACGGGGCGCAGCGCTACGCCTTGGACTCCTTCTACGCCGGCATCGACGGCAAGGGCGATCTCACCCCTCAGACCGTAACGCTCGACCTCGGCATCACCCGCGTGAGCATCACCCGCAACGACGGCGGCGGCGCCCTGCGCGATGCGAGCATTCCCTTCGGCTGGGTCTCCGATGCGCCGCTCTACTCGACGACCGGACCCGGCTCGACGTGGAACTTCTCCACCCCAATCTACTCGATGTACGTCTATTTCGGCTCGCTCGCGGTTTCCTCGAACACCGCGATGAAACTTTACCGCAACGGCGAGTTGATCGCGACGGTGATGCGCTACGGCGGGAGCCTCGACGGGGTCTTCGCCGTCGGGCAGGGGTGGGTCTCGGAGATCCCCATTGACAAGATTGAGTTCTGGAAGAGCGGTCCCGGCGACGACATCCTCATCGGCGCCTTCGTCGGTCTCGGTGAAGGCGAACCTTCGCTGGGCATGGTCGCCATCCCCGGCTATCAGGGGCCGCACGGCGAGAATGTGGACTACGACTTCGCGCTTTCGACCACCCGCCCCAACCCTTTCAAACTCGCCGTCGGCCAACTCGTGGGCGGCCAGAGTGCCGATTTCTCCGCCGTGGGAGGCCGGGCCAATACGCGCTCCTATCTGATCTACAGTCTCACCGGTCTGGGGCAGGTCTACATTCCGCAACTGAATGTCACAGCAGGAATCCGCAGCCCCATCCTGGCCGGCTCGCCGCGGAACACCGATGCGCAAGGCGCCGTGTCATGGCGGCTTCCCATCCCCGCCAACGCGCGGGGCCGGGACGTCTGGTTCCAGGTGCTCCAGCAGGAGAACGCCAGCACCGTCGTCGCGACGTGGGTCAACTGACGGGCGCGAACAAGCACAACTGACCGCAAAGCCCACAGCCATCGGCTGAAGCCGATGGTTTTTCTTCGATGCGCGACTGAGAGGCGCGGGAGAGGCGCGGGACGGCCTCAGCAACCCACGGCTCCCGCCGTGGGCGATGTCGCTGCCAACCCTGCCGGGGCTTGGCGCTGAGACAAAGCCCGCAAAATATCGATCAATTGCGCGAATCGAGGAGATTCGTGTTGCCGTCGCGCCACGAGCGGCGATACTGTTGCGGTCCGGGCGCGCCGTTGCGTCGCCCATTTGCCCCGGAAGTCGTGGCGGTCCGCACCAGAGGTCGGTCGCTTTGTCCAGCCATTGAAGGGATGAGATCATGCCGTTCGCAGCCGCCGTCCACACCAAGGCCATTGCTCTCGACAAACTCTCGCTGGACATGACCGCGGCGGCGGGGAGCGGCCATCCCTCCAGCGCCATGAGTCTGGGGCACCTCGTGACCGTCCTGATGTACCACACCATGCGCTGGGATCCGAAGAATCCCGGTGATGGTCGCTCCGACCGCCTCGTCCTGAGCGAAGGGCACGCGGTTCCCATCATTTACGCCGCGTTCGCCGACCTCGGCGGCTACTTCGGCAAGCCCGACAATCTTCGCCCCGTTACGCTCGACGACCTCAAACTCCTCCGCGCCACGGCCTGCGAACTTGACGGCCATCCCAACCCGATGGAGGGGTTCCCCTTCTTCGACGCCGCGACGGGGTCGCTTGGGCAGGGGCTGAGCGTCGCGGCGGGGCTGGGGCTGGCGGCGAAGGCGGACGGTTCTGATCGCCGCTTCTACTGCCTGATCGGCGACGGCGAGTCGCGCGAGGGGCAGATCTGGGAGGCGATCGACTTCATCGCCGACCACAAACTCACCAACGTCCTGGCGATTTTTAATTGCAACGGGGCCGGGCAGTCCGACAAGGTCTCGCCTCAGCAGTCCGCCGAGTGTCTGACGAAGAAACTGGAGGCGGCCGGCTACGAGGTGGGCGTCATCGACGGCCACGACCCGGAGTCCATCCGCAAGAGCCTCGATCACTTCATCGAGCATGTCGGCGGCGACAGGCCGATGGCCATCGTGGCCCGGACGGTCAAGGGCTGGGGTTCCGCCACCATGACGGCGGGCAACTGGCACGGCAAGCCCGCCACGGGCGAGGGCCTCACCAAGGCCAAAGCCGAATTGGATGAGCGCCGCATCGAACTCGTTCGCAGCATCGGCGTGGGAGACAGTTTCTTCAGAATCAAGGCGCCCACCGGCCCCGCTCCAGAGCACCCGGAGGCGGGCGACACCCCCGCCTTCACCGACGCCATGCGCCGCTACGACATGCTCTCGGTCCTTCAGAAAGGCACGTGGGCGACGCGCAAGGCCTACGGCCTGGCGCTGCGCACACTCGGTCATGCAAACCCCGATGTCGTGGTGCTCGACGGGGACGTGAAGAACTCCACCTTCGCCGAGACGTTCGCCAAGGACAGCGAACTGGCGGAGCGCTACTTCGAGTGCCGCATCGCCGAGCAGAACATGTTCTCCGTCGCGGCCGGCCTCAGCGCCGCAGGAAAAATCCCCTTCTGCTCGACTTTCGCCAAGTTCGTGACCCGGGGGTACGACCAGATCGAGATGGCGATCAACTCCGGCGCCAACCTCAAGATCGTCGGTTCGCACGCGGGGATTTCCCTCGCGGCCGACGGTCCCAGCCAGATGAGTCTTCCCGATGTGGCCTGGTTCCGCAGTCTCGCCACCATAAAGGACCATCGCGGCAACCCGGGGTGCTACGTCCTCCAGCCCAGCGATGCCTACGCGGCCTACGCGCTGACGATGGTCATGGCTGAATACGAAGGCGCCTGCTACATGCGGACTCTCCGCAACGACACCGAGTTTCTTTATGATGACAACACGGTCTTCAATCTCGGGGGCTTCGAGGTGCTCACGCAAGGCCGCGACCTGCTCATCGTCGCGTCCGGATACATGGTGCATGAGGCAAACAAGTGTCTCGACGCCCTGGACAAGGCGGGCATCGACGCCACTCTCGTCGACCTCTACTCGATCCCCTTTGACACCGACAAACTCCTGGACCTGGCCAACGCCAACAACGGAATGATCCTCACGATTGAGGACAATTACGGAGGGGGCATCGGGTCCGCGGTAGCCGATGCATTGACGGAGGACGGAGGTTCGTTCACGCTTGAGCAGATGTTCGTGCGACGGATTCCCAAGTCGGCGCGGACGGCGGATGACGTGCTGAAGTTGTGCGGGCTGCATGCGACGGACATCATCCAGGCGGCGTGCCGGATGCTCCAGGTGGCGGAATTGTGAGTCCGGCGATTGGTTATCGGCGTCTGGGGGAGTGGAAGCCGTCAAGCGCAAGTGGTTGCAACGAAACGCTTTACAGCAAATATACCGTAATTCAGGCCAGAAAAACAAGAGTGGGGCGTCTGAGTGAGTCGAAAATAGTGTGAGTTACCGGGTTTGGAATTCTTTACCCGGCTTGACTTGACGCCCCGCGAGAGGCGGCCAGAATATACGAAGGTTACGGAACAGTTTGCGTTCTGACAACGTCTTCACAAGGGTGCTTCGGATCGACTGTACGCCGGGTGCGATGTGTCGGCCGATGATGGACTCCGCTTACGAAGTGAAAACTGACACAGGATCGCATCGCTTTGGTGAGGGGCGGGTCGGCCATTTCACAATGTCCCTCCCGACTCCTGCGAGAAAGGCTGTTTGCCTCATTGAGTTTGCTTCGCGCTTTGTCCCGACCCATCGAGGTCCGTCGAATCGCGAATGGTTGGTTGGTTGGAAAGTGAACACGTCCGGCTGGACCTTGTAGGTTTCAGCGCCGTCGGACGGGTGGATGACCTCAGGGGCACTCTCGAAACCCAGCCCCGATTCGTTGAAGGAGAAGACATGAGTCTCAACAAGAAGGTTGGAGTGCTTGCGGGTGCGGCATCGGCCATGGTGGCCGGCGTCTGCTACGGCGGTTCCACCCCAGGCAGCACGGATGCGCGAATCGCCGCACTCGAAGCCCAGATCGCTCAACTTCGCACTGAGAGCGCCTCCTGGCTCAACGCCGAACAGACTCGCGCCCTCGTGCGCGACGCCATGATCGACAGTGAATCACGCGCCAGCCTCCTCCGCGACGGCGGCACCGCCGGCTATCGCGAAGGTCGCGGCTTCTTCCTCTCCAATGAGGATGGATCCTTCGACGTCAACATCGGGATCAAGTCCCAGTTCCGCGGCGTCTACAACAACAAGGACTCCGCCGACGAGAGCACCTTCGGCTGGGAAAACAAGCGCACCCGCTTGTCGTTCGACGGCCATGCCGGCTCTCCCGACCTGACCTACATGGTCCAGTGGGAGTGGGATGAGAACGGCGGCATCACCCTCCTCGACGCCTACGGCGTGTGGAATCTCGGCAACGGCTGGGACTGGGGCTGGGGACAGGGCAAGGCGCCCTTCCTCCGCGAGCAACTCGTCTCCGCCTTCAAGCAACTCGCCGTCGAGCGCTCCTACGTTCACGGCTGGTTCACCGTCGGCCGCACCCAGGGCACCTGGCTGCACTATGCCAATGACACGATCGACTTCTGGGTGTCGTTCAACGACGGCGCGACTCAGTCCGTCACCGGCTTCAACGCCGGCAACGCGAACACCCCCTTCACCGCCGACGGCACCGAGTGGGCCTTCACCGCCCGCGTCGAAGGCGCCCTCGTCGGTCCGAAGTCTCAGTTCGGCGACTACACCTCATGGTCGACCGACGAGACCGCCGTCCTTCTTGGTGGCGCCATTCACTGGCAGGACAGCGAGTACGGCACCGGTGCTGAAGAGGTCCAGACCTTCTCGTGGACCATCGACGCCTCCGCCGAATTCGGCCAGTGGAACCTCGCGGGCTACATCGTCGGACTGAGCACCGACGCCAACGCCACCGGCGCGACTGATTTCGATCAGATGGGCGTGGTGGTTCAGGGCGGCGTCCACCTCGTGCCCGACAAGTTCGAACTCTTCGGACGCTGGGAGTGGATGGACTTTGACAGCGCCCTCGCGCAGGATGAACTCAACCTCGTCACCATCGGGTTCAACTACTACTTCCGCGATCATGGCTGGAAGTGGTCAACGGACCTCGTGTTCGCCCTGGACCAGGTTCCCGCGACTTCGACGAACCACGGCCTCCTCGCGGACGCCCTGGACGACGAGGATCAGTGGGCCCTCCGCAGCCAGATGCAGGTCACGATTCCGTAATCGACGACCAACGCCTTTGGTTTGATCTTCTCAATCGGCCGGCTCCTCGGAGTCGGCCGATTGTCTTTTTCCGCCCGCGTCCCCGAATACCGGTTGCCCATAGAGAATGTCACCCCGTTTTGTCCGCTGCCGCAGGGGGTCCGATTGACCTCGCCGGGGTCCGGCTTCAAGGATGTCAATGGCAGGACGAGCCGATCGTCCTGGCGCCGACCGCCGCGCGTGGCGCGGTCGAGGGGAACGGATGAGCCGGATCGCGAAGAATCCTGCGATCGTCTTGCAGCGAGAACCATCATGACCAACGGAATGTGGATGAGCGGAGTCCTCGGGCTTTCGTCTGTGCTGTGCAGCCCGGTTGCCGCGCAGGTCGCCGTCGCTGGAACCGGTCCGAACGGCGTCGATGCCCGCATCGCCGCGCTCGAAGCGCAGATCGCCCAACTCAGGAGCGAGAGCGCCTCGTGGCTGAACTCCGAGCAGGCGCAAGCCCTCGTTCGCGAGGCATTGGCGGACAGCGAAGCGCGCTCCGCGCTCCGCCGGAACGGCGCCCTGGCCGGCTATCGAGAGGGTCAGGGGTTCTTCCTGAGCAATGAGGACGGGACGTTCGACGCCACCTTCTACGGCTACGCCATGTTCCGCGGCGTCTTCAACAACAAGGACGCTGACGACGAAAGCACCTTCGGCTTTGAGAACAGCGTGACCAAGTTCGGCGCCTTCGGACACGCCGGTTCGCCGGACCTCACTTACCGGATGCAGGTCGCGTTCGATCCGGCGACCGGCGCGGCGGTGCTCGACGACTTCTTCGCTTCCTGGCGCCTCGGAGAAGGCTGGGCCTGGTCGTGGGGCCAGGTCAAGGCCCCCTTCATCCGCGAGCAGACGATGAGCGACCACGTCCAACTCCCCGTCGATCGCTCGTACGTCACCGCCCTGACCTCGATCGGGCGCGTGCAGGGGACGTGGCTCTCCTACGAGAGCGAGACGGTCCGCCTCTGGTTGCAGTTCAGCGACGGCAATCGCATTCCCTCGCTCGCCGCGCCGCACGTGCAGGGCCGCAATACTCCGTTCGATGTTGACGGCGTGGAGTGGGCGATGACGGCCCGAGCCGAGGTGATCCTCGCCGGCACGACCTGGAAGCAGTTCAACGACTTCACCTCGTGGAGCACCGACGAGTTCGGCGCCCTGGTCGGCGGCGCCATTCACTGGCAGGACGGCGAGTATGGCTCACCCGCCTTCCCCGAGGAGACCGAGGTCTTGACCTGGACGCTCGACACGATGATCGAGTTCGGCGCCGCCAACCTCTCGGCCTGGGCCGTCGGCGTCCACACGAATCCCAACGCCGCCGCCGCGGCCGAGTTCGACCAGTTCGGCTTCGTCGTGCAGGGCGGCGTTCACCTCGTGCCCGACAAGTTCGAGATCTTCGGCCGCTACGAGTGGTTTGACTTTGACAACTTCGCCTCGCTCGACGACCTGAGCATCGTCACCGCCGGGTTCAACTACTACTTCCGCCGGAACGGCTGGAAGTGGACCACCGACGTCGTCTTCGCGCTCGACCGGGTTCCGACGAGCGTGGGCTTCACGGGGCTGCTCGCCGACGGCGCCAGCGAAGAGGATCAGGTCGTGGTGCGAACTCAGATGCAGGTCGCCATTCCCTGACTCAAGCGCTGACGCGCTGGAACAGGAGGGTGGCGACCAGCCAGGCGATGAGGATGCCCACGGCGTCGGCGATGAAGTCGTCCAACTTCGCGAACCGGTCCAGCAGCACCCATGATTGGGTGATCTCGTCGAGTGCCGCCAGGATGGCGGCGGCGAGGCAGGCCCGGTTGATGTTGCGCGAGGTGAATGGTCGCACGCCTGGCCGATCGAGCCATCGAGTGAGCATGAGCAGGCCGCAGACGCCGGCGAAGGCGCCCGCGTGGAGGATCTTGTCAACGGGGATGAGGCCGGGGCGACCGAGGCGCAGACTCGGCCAGTGCGTTCCAGCCGTGAGCGCGGCCCAGTAGACCAGCGCGATCCACCTCCACGCCCGAGGACTCACGCGCTCCATCCGGCGCACGGCCGCTTGGATCATGGTTGACCGGCCGTCTGGCTGGAGGCGTGTTGCGGAACGCGCTGGTCGACGCGCGCGGAGGGCGCCACCACCACCTCCGGCGGCGCCGGCGCCCGATCCGGCTTGATTCCAATCGAGTGCCCCTGCAAGTCGGTTGGCCCGCACTTCACCAGGCTCTCCGCCAGGGCCAGGTAGTCCTCCGCGCCTTGGCAATGCGGATCGTACTCGAAGACGGAGGTTCCAAAACTGGGGCATTCCGCCAGTTTGATGTTGCGTCGGATGGCCGGCCTGAGCACGCGGCAATCGCGCCAGGGCACCGCCTGCTGCCGCGCCGATTCGAGAAACGCTTCGAGGTCGCTGACCACCTCCGCCGCCAGCCGCGTCTGCCCTTCGTACATGCACAGGAGGATCCCGGTGACGCGAAGATCGGGATTGACGCTGCGGCTCATCAACGAGACGGTCTCGAGGAGTTTGCTCAGACCCTGGAGCGCGAGGAAGTGGGCCTGCATCGGCACCATGACCTCGCGAGCGAGCACGAGCGCGTTGAGGGTGAGCAGCCCCAGGCTCGGCGGGCAATCAATCAGCAGGAAGTCGAGGTCGCGAAGAGCCGTCGAGGCCGCACACTTGCGCGCCAGGCGCGAAGTGCGGTCCGGCGCGGAGGCGAGTTCGACTTCGGCGCCCGCCAGGTCCGTTTCGGCCGGGAGGAGAACCAGGTGATCGGTGAGTCGGATGATCGCTTCGTCAACCGTCGTCTCTTCATCGACCAGAACGTGATAGACGCTGGGCGACTCGGCGGAGACCTCGGCTCCGAGATGCAGCGTCAGATGAGCCTGCGGATCGAGATCGATCACTCCGATGCGCCGGCCGGCCCGCGCCAGCGCGGCGGCGAGGTTGACGGCGGTGGTCGTCTTCCCCACCCCGCCCTTCTGGTTCATGAAGGCAATCGTTCGTGTGCCTGCCATCGTCTCAGTCACGGGTGGCTCGCTCCGTCTCACCGATGCCGGTTGACTGCATCATAGTGCGCCGGCGGCGCAGCAGCGGGACGAGCGCGCGGAAGGGCTTTCAGTGCGCGTCCGGTGGAGATCCCTCTTCTTCGCCCAACTGTTGCGGGGGGGTTTCCGGCGTCGAACCCGGACCGGCGACCATGAACGGCCGCTGGCAGATGATCTCGCCGTCGACCTTGAGCGTGACCCAGTACTTGCCCGGCTCGGGGAACTCGAGGCGGCGCAGTTCGACATTGACATCGGTGATGTGCAGCGGATTGTCGAGGCGCATCGGGCCGTGAATCTCGGTGATCGAAGCGCCCGAAGCCCCGTTCTCGATCCCCAGGGCCACGTCGTAGGTCCGCCGCCCGCTGGTGAGCGAGAAGAGCACGTTCATGTGGTCGTGACGGTGGGGGAAGTGCTGCGCGTGGATCGTGTTGAACGTCCCCACGATGATGAGTTTTTTGGTGATCTCATCGCGGTAGACGGCGTCGCTGATG
>Ga0326597_10000548_pt1 | contig 66941 bp, 63 predicted proteins | sample RVTome_12_FD_203789 | JGI IMG/M metagenome (GOLD analysis project Ga0326597, IMG submission 203789) | Soil microbial communities from uranium-contaminated site in the Upper Colorado River Basin, Wyoming, United States - RVT100D185 | ecosystem: Environmental > Terrestrial > Soil > Contaminated >...
CATGCCCGCGCAGCATCACCGCCTCGCCGTTGCCGAGGGTTTTGGCGACGGCATCCCCCTGTTCGATGGTGTGGATCAATGCGGGGTCCATGTAGAGGGGCAGCGGACCTGGGCCGAAAAACGCCCCCGGATTGGAAGACGCCGGATAGAAAGGCTTGTCCACCATGCTCAGCACGGCCACCATGTGGTTATGTAGATGGGCAACGCTTTGGATATCGCTACGCGCCTTATAGGCGCGCGCATGCATGAAGACTTCCGACGGCGCCCTATATTTGCCTTCGATCAGCTTACCTTCGAAGTCGGTAACGACCATATCGCCCGGCGCCACCGTCGCCCGGCTGACCGGATGCGGCAGGATCAACAAATGATCCAACCCGGGAATGCGCACGCTGATATGGCCGCTGTAGTCGACCAACCCGGCGTTGAAAAGCATGCGCGACGACATCGCCAAATTTTTCTTAAGTTCGTTGAGTTCAGACACCAAAATCTCCCTTCGTTGATTCGGTTACAGCGTAGACTTGCGGAATGATATACCGTGACCGCCAGAAAGTCGCAACTTCGACGGTTCAATTAGGATTGTTCCAAGTAGGCCCTTAAGCCATCTGGAAAACATTCGATTTGTTGTTTATCTGGACACGCAACCAACTTTTTGACTTTCTCTCTTATCTGCTCACAATTTTCACGCCGATGATCGATGATATCCACATAGAATTTGTCCGTCTTCTCTTTCATTCCAAAATGGTACAGCGCGAATCTGAGAAAGGTGTCCTCCTCGCGTAGCGAACAACCTACAATAATTAACCTTTCCGCCTCGTTTAAAGCGCCGATTGCTTTCCTCCATAGCCTCATAATCCCGTTGTGAAATTTCTTTACGTAACTCATTACCAGGACGTGTGGAGAATCATTCGCGTCGCTGTTTATCTGCGAATATATACCGCGAAAGATCTTTGGCGTAATTTCAATGTTAGGATATTCTTGATCGTCCTCGACGTCCTTGAAGTTACAAGACCCGTGTAACTTTAGTAACAATATGCGATCCTTTGAATCATTTTCTTTATCGTCGGAGGGGAAACTCGAAAGATGATACCCACCTCTTGGCGACCATCGGTCGCTCAACCAGAGTCCTTGATCCAAAACACAATCGTAATTTAACGTGAGGATTCGCGAGTCATTAGGAATTCGTTTAACAAAATCCCGCAATACTGGAACCTTCTCCAAATCATTCACTGGCAACACGTCGACATCCACCAGACCGACTATTTGTCGAATCAGCTCTTGCCTTATCCTGTCGAAACGTTTCGAAAGCGAATTATTGGTTTGTCGAAAATGAAGAGTTCTTAAGTCGACCGTTGATAGGAATTGCTCGATATCCGGGAAAGCCCGTTCATATTCATCGACAATCTCTGGGAACTTGGAAATTTTAAGTTTCGACATCAGATCCCGAGTTAATGGGGCACGCTCCCCAATAACTGCACGCGTGAAACCTGCACCCAAAAGGTAAACATGAGTCATACTACAACTCATTTCTGTCACCGCAGTTTCTTGAGAACGGCGGAACCCGATTTTTTGAACTCTTGTTGCGATTTAGGTGATATCGGCTCTGCAGCCCGCACTTTACTTACGGCCGCCACATCCTTGTCAACAATCTCCTGTCTGTTTGCTCACCTCATCCTAAAGCTCGGCGGCGCCACCTCGTCGATACTCTTCCCCGTCCAGCTCCATTTGGGGACGCTGTCCCAGATCTGTTTGCCTTTGGCCTGGACTTTTTCGAGCAGCCCTTCTTCGTTCAGGCGCAGAGACTTGCCGTTGTCCACCAGCGTCTCGCCGTCGACGATGACGGCACGCACGTCACGGCTGACGGCGCAAAGTTAGGTACGTCTTACTATGCGGGTGGCAGCGGCCGCGCTTGGATACCTTCCGATGACCTGCAACGCCTGCCGCTCAAACAATCGCTCGCTGTTGTTGAAGTCTAATATTCGCGCGGTGACTTCGCCCACGTCTGAGAGCGCAATAATGGTCACACCATCAAGGGCAAAATGATCCGCCCAGCGGTCGGTGCGAGGATTGAAAAATCGAACGAAGTTACCGGTACGCTGGAAGAGGGAGCCCACGTCACTGCCCTTCGACCGATTGCAAAACGCACAAGCATACGCCAAATTCCCAGCATGGGTTTGACCGCCATGTTTTTCACTGATGATGTGGTCTACTTCGCAACCGAAGAAGGTATCTTCTTCGTGTATAAGACAGTACTCGCAGAGGAAATCTGCCCGTGTTGCCACGAGCCGGCGCAGAGCCGGACTAATGTAACTGCTCATCAGCCAGATGGGCACGGGCCCTAGCTTTGGCCAAGCGCATCAGATGCTCTAATTGGAGATACTGATTGAGTTCTGAGGACTCTTCTGAAGTTAAACCGTTGGTTTTCTCGCGATGGATTAAATCGGCAACTCGAGCCCTCACCTCTTCTGAAGGCTGAAAAGCGATGACCCGCTTCGGGGTCGTCCCTGCGGCAATAAAGTCGATGATTTCTTCGTAAGCGCGAGTCATGGGCCTACTCTAGCACCTTACGAGCTGCCGTGCCACCAACAATCGCAGGTGATGGGCTTCGAACCCCGGTGATCAAATATCAACTCCGTTATAAGGCGAATTTGAATTCCATCAGCCATCACCTCATCCTAAAGCTCGGCGGCACCACCTCGTCGATGCTTTTCCCCGTCCAGTGCCATTTTGGGACGCTGTCCCAGATCTGTTCGCCCTTGGCTTGAACTTTTTCCAGCAGCTCGTTTTCGTTGAGGCGGAGATACTTGCCATCGTCCACTAGCGTCTCGCCGTCGACGATGACCGTGCGCACGTCGCGGCTGACGGCGGTTTCCATCAGCGAGCGGATCGGATCGCGCACGGCGCCGAAGGCGATGTCTCTTAAGTTGACGATGGTGATGTCCGCCTTCGCGCCCTTTTGCAGCCGCCCCAGATCGTCACGTCCGAGCATCTTCGCACCGCCCAGAGTAATGGCGTTGAAAACGTCGCGCGGATGGCCGGCGAGAAAACTCTTGTCGGCGACGCGCGAAGTAAGCGCGGCATAGCGCATGTCGGAGAGAATATCCTTGGGAAACGTATCCGTGCCGATACCCATGTTGATGCCGGCTTGGCGATATTTATCGAAAGACTCCATGACGATGCCGAGCTTTAAGTATTTAAGCGGGCTGTAGGCGACCGAGGCATCGGAGTCGGCGATGATTTTGAGATCGTCACCATATGGATAGGCGAGCCAGCTGTGGCCGCTGACGAAGATGCAATGAGAGAGCGATACATCCGGACCGAGAAAGCCGAGCTTGTGCAACAGTTCGATGGGGGTGCAACGCTCGCGCTGCATGACGGTGTGGAATTCGAAAAGGTTGATGGTCGCGTGGATTTGAATGCCCACGCCGATTTCCTGGGCCGCTCTCTTGGTGTCTTTGAGCAGCGCTGGCGTGCAGGAGTCGACGTGGCCGGGAAAGAGCATCGTCGTCATGCGGCCGTTGCAGGCGCCGTTATATTTCTTGGCGAAGTCGACGGCGGCTTTGAGTCCCTTGCTGCCACGCTCGTCGTCCCAGTCGTACTCCAGCCGCCCCTGGCGATCGTGAAAGAAGCTGACATTCTTGTAGCTCGGACCCGTGGTGCAGCGGAGGCCGACTTGGTCGACCATATCGACGTAGCGTTGCGGCTCGCTGCCGGGGCCGCCGATCTCGAATGTCGTGGTCACGCCGCTCTTTAGGACATGGATCAAGGAAAAGCGCTGGCCCACGTCAACGTCTTTTAAATGGGCGGCGTGGGCTCCTTCACGGGTCGGCCCACCGTGGGCCAGGTAATTGGAAGCGAAAAAGTCGGTTTTGGTCGAATCATTGAGAATATAGTCGCTGGCGTTAATGCCGGAGTGAAAATGCGTATTGATGAAGCCGGGAGAAACGAGGCAGCCCCTGGCGTCGATCTTCTTGTCCACCGGCTGGGCATACTCCTTGCCGGCGAACTCGATTCTATCCCTTTCGAAGACGACAGAGCCGTCTTTGAATATCTCATGCTCCGTGCCGTGAAAGCCGACGACGTAGCCGCCCTGGATGAGAGTTTTCATGGTTCGTCCTTTCCTACCTGTAGTTTCCCGTTCGGGCCCATTCGAAGTAATGCTCAACGGCTCGCAGGGGGTCGTACTCGGGGGTGAAACCCGTTTCCTCGCGGAGCCGGGAGATATCGACGCAGGCGTTGATGTCCATCGGTGTCTTGGTCGAAGCGAGCGGGCCCGGTCCGTCGCCCAAGTGAATTTCCGCTTCCGGGAGCGCTTTTCTAATGGCGGCGGCGAATTCACCGATGCTGGTGAGTTTGCCATAGCCGAGATTGTAAATCCGCCCGCGCAGCTCAGGACGCTTCAACAGCAGAACCATCGCCCGCGCCGTGTCCTTCGCATAGATGAAATCGTGCGCTTCCGCCGGATCGTAATCGGCAAGCTCGATGGGCAGACCTTTAGCGGCCCGCTCGACCATATGTCCCGGCAGATTTCTAATCCCTTTGTAGAGCGGTCCGTAAACCCGCGTGACGCGCAGCGAAACGGCCTCCATGCCGTACTGCTCGCAATACATCAAGCAAAGGATTTCGCCGGCTTTCTTCGTTCCCGGCACAAACCGGTCGGAGGTGATGAAAAGTTTTTCTTCTTCCTTGAACGGCGTGGTTTGATCCATCCCCTGGTACACCGCCTCGGAACTGATAAAGAGCAGGCGGCGAATGTCCGCCCGGCGCGCCGCTTCGAGAACGTTGATCGTGCCGGTCACGTTGACGTCCATCGCTTGATAGAGCGTCGTGTCGCCCTTCTCGGATCTCACCGCGGCGTGCACGATCGACGTGACCCGGAATTCTTGAATCGCGCGCGAGACGCTGTCAAGAGAGGTGATGTCCAAGGGCGCAACTCTGAGGCATTTTCCCAGGAACGGCGCGATCAGCGGCGGGACATTCGTGTTGCGGTTGCTGGTGAGTAGAACTTTTTCTCCACCATCGCAAAGAAGCTTGGCGAGGTTGCAGCCGAGAAAGCCGAGTCCGCCGGTGATGAGGATCACGAATCGCTCCGCGTATAGCGATGAGAGCTAGAGTACAATCAACTCATCGCCGACTTTGTTAAGGCGCTGATTGCCCTTTTCGGTAATGAGATAGGTCTCGCCCCAGAGCAGCGAACTGCCGTCGAGGGTCGGCCAGGGGTGCACGATGAACACCATGCCCGGCACGATCTCGCTCTGGTTTTGCGGCGAGGGACGGTCTTCCACCATGTCGATGCCGACGATGTGGCCGTATACCGGCATACAGCCGAGTCCGGAATCCTTGACCGACTGTTCCATCACACTCATCGGCCGCGAGACCCCATTGCCCGGCTTCAAGTAAGGCAAAGCGTCTTTGATCGCTCTCACCGCGCCGTGGTGTAATTTTCTGAGCTTCGCGTCGGGTTTGCCGAGGGAAACGGCGCGCGCCAACTGGGTCCAGAAACCGCCGTAGTTGGCCGTGATCTCGGTGAAAACCATGCCCTTCTTTTTGATCTTTCGCGCCGACGGCACATAGGCGTCCACTTTGGGTCCCTGGGAAATGATGTTGAAAGTCTTTTCCACGCCCTGGCTCTTGAGCAGATAATCCATGCGCGCCATCACTTCCCACTCGGTCTTTCCCGGCTTGATGCTCTTGATGCCTTCGATAAAAGCGCGGTCGACCAGCGCGGCTGATTTTCCTACCAATTTGACCTCTTCGGCAGTTCTGTAAGCGCGGAGCTGTTTTAAGACCGGACCGACCTCGGCCAAGGTCACGTCCGGAAACATCTCTTCGATGCGTTGGCCCCAAAGAAACGGAAAATTATGCAAGCCATCGATGCCGATGGCGGCGCGGACGAGGTTTTTTTCCCGAAACACCTCGGTCAAGCTTTGAAAAAAATTATTGCTCAGGCGGATGTCGCCGGCCCAAGAAGTCTTCTCGGCCCGCATCGCCTGGAAGCGCGATTCGACCAACAGAATAGGCGCCTCCCCCGCGTCCCGAAAAAAGATCAGAACCAACGGAATATTGATGTTGGGAAAGTCGGTCAAGTAACGGAACGCCGCGCCGTCGCCGCGCACGGCGCTGGAACCGCGCGCGATCAGCGCGTCGACGCCTTGCTCGGCCATTTGGCGGCGTACGGCTCGAAAACGGGACTCTTTTTCCTTGGGCGAGAGAAACATGGTGAGGTTCCTTTCAGAAAGTCGCCGGGCTGTCAGGGGTTGTTGTAGCCAGCACTATTCATAGAGACAGAGGCCGAGGGGCAAACCCTTCCGGGAGAAGGCAATGGCCCTGTCCTCGCTGACGCTCGGAATTGCAAATCGCATATCTCAGATTTCAGATTTACGATTTGAGATTTGCCATTTGAGATCCCGAAGGTCGGGTGCCTTCTCCCTCCAGGCTTCACCCCTCGGCCTACAGTATGTTGTCGCTTTACCTGGGACCATGAATTATCCAGGGTAGTCTGATTGCCGGGTTATTTTGGCAGCTCGCTGCCCCAGAGCTCTTTGAGAAATCCGCTCTTCTCTAAGTTACTGATGAACGAATTGTCATAAAGCTCTTCCGGCCTGCGCCGCACCTGCGTGCCGCCGCTGCGAACAAGCTCCACGCCCTCCGCCACCGCCACGCTCGGGACCGTCATGCGGCGGTCAACGATCTCTTTCGCAAACACGTTGAAAGAAACCCGTAGGGCTTCTTCGTCTTTGGTGCGCATGGCTTTGCTGATGGACGCCTGGGCCTTCTCTGGGTTCTTCTCAACGAAGTGGATCGCTTCGGCAAAAGCGGCCACGACTCTTTGGACGACCTCGGGCTTTTCCCGTAAGGTGCGCGAGCTCGCATGCACCGAACTGTAAATGAACGGCAGATCCAAATCGATGAGCCGGTAGATGACGTTGTATCCCTCGTTTTTGGCCCGAACATCGAGTGGCGGCGGCACAACAATCCCTTGCACCACATTGGCGGCCATCGCCTGGAAACGCTCATTCTGACTGCCACCGATGGGCCGGACCATAACCTCGTCTGTAAGATTGAATTTCTTGAGCACCGCGCGGGAGAGCCGGGCGCTCAAATCGCCTGGCCGCGTGACGCCGAGCGCTTTACCTTTCAGATCCTCGAGTCGGCGAATCTCTTTGCGCGTGACCAGCACGTAAGGAATTTTGACTAATGGAGCGGCGACCAGCTTGGCGTCGATTCCTGTGGCCAACCCGGGCATCGTCGCGTCCGCGGCGCAGTAGAGAAACTGGATCTCATCGGCCGCCAGCGCCGCCAGCGAGGGACCGCTGCCCCGGATATAGATGTGTTCCATTTTGATTCCGTACTTGTCGAACAGGCCGTAGTCGAGGGCGGTATAAAGGTGCACGAAACCGCCTGAGACCGCGCAAGTGGCGATTCTGAGTTTGATCGGCCGTTCCCCCGATCGCGCCAGGTAGGGATTCGCCGACGCCGGCGCCGCAAGTGCCGCTATCCAAAGCAAAGCGACTGCAAGCGTCTCAAGAAGCGACAAGACTTTCTTTAAATGCGCCTTTATGACCATTGGCACTGTCCTCCTGAATCCACCCCGATCGTGCAGGCTCGAAACACCAACAGCGCCGAATCATAGTCCATTTTCCCCGCTTGCTCAAACCGCGAAACGAAAATGGATAATATCGCCGTCCTGCACGACATAGTCTTTGCCTTCGAGACGAAGCTTGCCTGCTTCCTTGCACTTGGCTTCGCTGCCGAAAGCGATGAAGTCTTCAAAAGCGATGACCTCGGCCCGGATAAAGCCGCGCTCGATGTCGCTGTGAATTTTTCCCGCCGCCTTGCGCGCCACGGTCCCTTGTGGAATCGTCCAGGCGCGCACCTCATCCTCGCCGGTGGTCAGAAAACTGATGAGATCTAAAAGACTATACGAAGCGCGAATAAATCTATCCCTGGCCGGCGCGGTCACACCGATCTCGCTCAAGAACGCCGCGCGGTCCCGCTCATCGAGTTGGGCGATCTCCATCTCCACTTTGCCGGCAAGCGGCAATCCTTGCAATCCGCGCCGATTCAATTCCTCTTGGAAGGAAGCGGCCAGCGCTTGGCCGGCCTTCTCATCGACTTGATTGAAGAGCACCAAAAGCGGCTTGCGGCTGAGAAATCCAAAACCCGCGAGCAGATTTTCTTCATCGTTGCCAAACGTCAAATTTCGCAGGCTCTCCTCGTTCTCCAGCGCCTTGGCGCACCGTTCCAGGAGCGCTTCTTCCTGCGGCCTGGCCTTTTCTTTTTTCAAGCGGGCCTGGCGGTTCTCCACGACCGTCAAATCCGCGAGAATCATCTCGGTCAGCAATCCGTTCAGGTCCTTAAGTGGCTGGGCACCAGGTTCGAAATCGGCGAGCACCATCGCAATGGCGTCCACCTCGCGCATCTGCGCAACCAAAGCATCGTTGGACTTAAGGTTATCGTCACCCTGACGCGGTGGAAAATCGGTAAATCGGATCTCGGCGTAGGTCGTTTTCTTGGGCTTATAAATCTCAGCGAGCTTGTCGACGCGCCCGTCGGGAACTTTGATCACGCCCAGGTGAACCGCTTCCCTTGCGCCGAACCCGCCGACCTGGGCCTGGAGTCCGGTCAGCATGTTGAATATCGTCGTCTTGCCTGCGCCGCGATGGCCAATCAGCCCTACCTTCATTGCCTTGTCTTCTCCTGAAGATGAAATCGAGACGAGCAATCTAGCAGGATTTCTCACCCGAAGGAAATCGCGCTTATCCACCCCGGATTCCGCAGTTGAAAATTAATGCACTGAGCGTGGCGCGAGCCTTCCGTAGCGAAGGCAATGGACCTGTACCTCTAAGAGAATTGAGATCAGCGGTGCCCTGAGTGGCATCCGTGACTTGCTGACAACAGTTTGCCAAGTACGAAAAACGACTTTGATACTGCCGAGATCGGTGCCTTCGCTACTCCAGTCTCACACCACGCTCAGCAGAGATTGTAACTTCAACTGCGGAATCCGGGTCCACAGTATCCTTTGGCGTCCTGCGCCCGAACGGTGCGGTTAGCGCAAAAATTATGACCGAGAGTTGAGGGAGGAGAATTACTGGGGATGCGAAAGGATGTAGGGGGCGACCTGGGCCGGTCGCCCCCACCCTTGTTTGCGACAATTAGGGTTTCAACGCGAGAAACAGGCTGCCCTCGCCACGGCGCACCAGAAACAGCACGGATTTGCCCTTTTCGGTTTTTTCCACCGCGCGATTGTAATCCGACAGATTGCCCACCGGCCGGCGATTGATTTCAGTGATCACGTCGCCGCGCTGGAGCCCCGCTTCCTCAGCCGCGCTGCCTGGCTTGATCGAAGTGATCACCAAGCCTTCGGCGCTTTCGAGCCCGAGCTCGGCGGCCATACTCGCAGTTACCGGTTGAACAGCGAGCCCTAAGCCGCCGTTCTCCGCCGCCGCCACCGCTTCGCGCTCCATTAATTCACCCACCGTCAACGGCAGCGTGAGTTCCTTGCCGTTGCGAAGAATTTTTAACTGGGCTTGCTTACCCGGCGCTGTGCGCGCCGCTTGGAGCGGTAGCTCTGCGGAATCTTTTATCTGTTTGCCGTTGAATTCCACGATCACGTCGCCGGTTTTGATTCCCGCCCGCTCGGCCGGTCCGGCCTTTGCGACATCGGCCACCAAAGCGCCGCTCGACTGCTTCATGCCGAGAGATTCAGCGATGTCCGGGGTAATTTTTTGAATTGTCAAGCCGAGGTACCCCCGGACAACTTTTCCATTGTCTCTAAGATTGGGCAGCAGCTCTTTTACCAAGTTGGTCGGAATCGCAAAGCCGATGCCGATGTTGCCGCCGGATTGACTGAAGATGGCCGTATTGATCCCGACCACTTCGCCGCGCAAATTGATCAGCGGCCCGCCGGAATTTCCCGGATTGATCGAGGCGTCGGTCTGAATAAAGTCCTCGTAGGGCCCGGCGCCGATGTGCCGGCCCTTAGCGCTGACGATTCCCGAGGTGACGGTATGATCGAGGCCAAAGGGATTGCCGATGGCCATCACCCATTCACCGACTTCGAGGCGGTCCGAATCTCCCAGGGTTGCGGCCGGCAGATCCTGCCCGGTGTCGATCTTGATAATCGCGATATCGGTCTTTTGATCCTTGCCCAGGACCTTCGCGTCGAAACTTCGGCCGTCCGAAAGTTTGACGACGATCTTCTGCGCGCCGTCGACGACGTGGTAATTGGTGAGAATCGTACCGTCACGGTCAATGACAAAACCGGAGCCGAGGCCGGCTTGTCGCTGCGGGCCCCGAGGAAACTGCCCGCCGAAAAATCTCTCCCAGAATTGGCCGAGCGGATCGCCATCTCCGAAGGGCACGGCGGGGTGCTCCGCCGTCCTGCGGACCTGCGTGGTGGAAATGTTGACCACCGCTGGGCCTAGCTTTTTCGCCAGCCCCGCAAAATCCGGCAATGCCGCCGCCGGGACGGTTTTCGCTCCGGAGTCCGCGCCGCCCGCATGAGCGCTACGAACGGCGGAGTCGTACCAGAGCGTTAGGCCGCCGGCGCCGGCGAATGCGCAAAGCAAGCCGCCCGCAAACGCTGAATATAATTTCATGGTTTTACGCATAGGTGTTCCTGTTTCCATCGTACTTAACTCATGGCTCTTCGATGGATCCTACAGTTCGATTAGACGGTTCCGGTAATTCGAACCAGATTGGCGCGATTTTGCGGTATCAAACGGTATGACCGATTCTTATGGCGCTGTTTCCCTTCACGTCGATCTTTTTCCGACAGGCTTGCCAGCGTCTCGTCTTTCCAGCGCCTCAAACCCTGCCGCAAATAGCCGGCATCGTATCCCAGGGTCTCGCAGACATTCTCGAAAGAATACAGATAGGAGCGATCGCCGTCGAGTATCCACTGTTCCGCATCGCGAAAGAGCGCCCGCTTCCGGCTACAAGTCGCCGCGATATTATCCTGAAAGCAAACTACCGCGTCTTCCAGCACCGCGAGCATTAGCAGCCTCTCGGGGTCTAGATAATGTTTTCTTTGGTAAGTGGCGAGGTATTGCGAAGAAACCAGTACGTCCGGCTGGAAAACCGCCAGCGCTTTTTCTTCGAAAGCAAAGCCGTTGGTTCGCCTGTCTTTGACCCAAAACGGCGAGCGACGATTATCAGCCGATACCTGTGAGGTGAATCGTTTCTTTGGAATCATGAAAAATCCTCCAGCTTTGTTAGACAAGCCCGTGCCCGATTTTGTTCCGTTTTTTGTCAGCAGAAAAGCTATGCCCGCCTCCCTGGGCATCGCTTGCGCCGGTCGCCGCGGAGTTCGTTGTCAAAAATGCCGATAAGAATCAGCCTCTTATAGTCCGTGAAAGCCGTACAATCGAGTTAAGAACGATGGCTCCGCGCAGGTTGACCACCAAAGCCAAGATGATAAAGTAACCCGGCATGGCTTTAGCAACCATCGAAGAAGCGATCGAAGAGATTCGCCGGGGGCGGATGGTCATTCTAATGGATGACAAAGACCGCGAGAACGAGGGCGATCTCTGCATGGCCGCCGAGAAGGTCACGCCCAAAGCGATCAACTTCATGGCAACCCACGGGCGAGGTCTCATTTGCCTGCCGCTGACCGAAGAACGAGTCCGGCACTTGGGGATCGCGATGATGGTTTCGGAAAATACTTCGCCATTCGGGACGGCGTTTACCGTGTCGGTGGATGCGGCAGCAGGGATCACCACGGGCATCTCTGCGGCAGACCGGGCCAAGACGATTCTCGATGCCCTCGCGGATGACGCCAAACCCCAGGATCTCGCCACGCCGGGCCACATCTTTCCTCTGCGTGCGCGCAACGGCGGTGTTTTGGTCAGAGCCGGACAAACCGAGGGCTCCGTCGATCTGGCCCGGCTCGCGGGGCTCAAACCGGCGGGCGTCATCTGTGAAATCATGAAGGACGACGGCACCATGGCGCGCCAGCCCGATCTCATGAAATTCGCCAAGAAACACAAGCTGAAAGTCGTCACCATCGCCGATCTCATTCAATACCGGCTCAACTACGATTCGCTGGTTTACCGGGCCGCGTCCGCTCCCTTGCCGACCCGCGTCGGCGGGCAATTTGAAGCCGTCGTCTATAATACCCACGTGGACCAGAGCGAGCACTTGGCGCTCATCAAAGGGAATATCTCACCGAAAGAAGAAATCTTGGTACGTGTTCATACCAAGTACGTGCCCGGCGATGTCTTCGGTTTCGAGCTGCTCAATACCGGAGTGGTAATTCAGCGCTCCATGGAAATCATCGCGAAAAAAGGCAAGGGCGTTATTCTCTATCTCCAACCGGAGCATAAGGGATTACGTCCGGCGATGGTTACGTATCCCAAGGTCGAGGGTAAGCAGCAGAAAAACATGAATCCGTCGTTCGTCTATCGGGCCGATTTCAAAGAGTACGGCATCGGCGCGCAGATCCTGCGCGACCTGGGCGTGAGAAAGATGCGGCTGTTAACCAACAACAAGAAGTATCTCGTCGGGCTGAGAGGCTACGGATTGGAGATCACCGCGCTAGAACCCATTCCACGCGAGAGTCCTCTGCACGTAGCCGCGAAACCCAAGAGAGCGAAAGTGAAAAGCGCCTAGCCCTGCGGGATTGCAGATCTCAAATCTCAGATTTCAAATTCGATATGAGATCTGACATTCCGAGCGAAAGTGAGGATTCATGCCGATCTTCGAATACAATTGCCCTGGCTGTCATCATAACTTCGAACAACTCGTTCGCACCACGCGCGAGCAGGTGCGTTGCCCAAAGTGCGACAGCGACTCCGTGGAAAAACAGCTTTCGGTCTTCAGGTCGCCGGGAAACCGCTCGGAGCCGGCGGCCGCCGCGCCCGGCGCCTGCGCCTGCACGCCGCAGACCTGCGGCTGCCATTAAGAAAATTTTGGCGGATTCAAATAGCGCTGCAAGTGCGGTCTGATTTTGTTCAGCGCCTCGCCGACGTTGGAAAATACCCGCTCCTCAATCAACTGTCCACTGACCCAGTAATCGAGGGAAGGCGCCTCGGTGAAATTGATATCCACATAGCGCTCCCCGATCGGTTCCGCGGTAATCACCACTCTGACGGAATAGCCGGCGTCGATCGCAATCCCGCGGGTGCCGGCAGGAAGGGGAAGCCCGCCTTTGATTCGCGCAAGCTTTTCAGCCGGATACTTACCCACATCCAGCGAAAAGTAGCCCCACTCTCCGGGCGCAACGGCAAGTTCCTTGAGTATTTTCGGATTGATGTCGACGAGGTTTCTGGCGGCCTGGTCTTGATTGTAGTTCCTGAGCAGCTCGTAGGCCCACTTCTCGATGATGCCCTTGGCCGGCTCGGCCGGCTTCTCCCGCTCCTTGACCGGACCGCGGTCGACCCACCATTTAGTTTCTTCGAACGCCTGTGCCTTCTCGTCAGCCATAGGAACCGGCTAATGCGTTTAATTCCGAGCCGCGGATGACTAAATCTTGAATTCCTCGATCGTGCTCTTGGCGAATAGCGAATTCACCTCAAAGCGCTGGCTGATCAAACCCTGCTCGTAGGTGTACTGCACGAGAGTCTCCAAAATGTGACGATTCGCCTCCAGGCCGTAGGCCCAGGGATCTTCGCCCAAGATTTCCCGTTCCTTTTCCATTTCGTCGATGGACCACGCTAGCATGTACTTGAGGGCGGAAAACTCATACATGGCTTCCTGGCAGAGCCGTTTGGCTTCGTTGAACGCCTTGAACAGGCTCTGGGCGACCCAAGGGTGCCTCTCGTACACCTCTTCGCGCAGGACCAGTGTGTGCATGATCGGGAAGATCTTGGTGCGCCGGAAATAGTCCGCCTCCACCTCGCGGAAATTCGGAATCAGCCGCCGCACCTTCGGCGCGCGGCGCACGAATGGCGAAGGCATATGCGCCGAGATCATCGCGTCGATCTCGCCCCGCTCGAGCATGCCCGACAGCGTCTTGTCCGCCCGGATCGAATGAATATCGATATTGGGCGGCAAATTATGTTTGACCTTGTCCTCGCGGCCGGGATGTTCTTCGCCGCCGGTGAACCACGTCATCTTTTCCGGCGCCACGCCATACTCATGCTGCAAGATTCCGCGCGCCCAGGTCGCCATGGTGATCTGATACTCGGGAACGCCGACGCGCTTGCCCGCCATGTCAGCCGGCTTTTTGATACCGGAGTCGGTATTGATGTAGATGCAAGAATGACGAAAAGTCTTCGACGGGAACACCGGGATCGCGATCAACCGTGGCGCGCCTTTGTCCCGCGACATCAAATACGAGCCGGTGGACATTTCCGCAACGTCGAACTCGCCGTAGCGCAGCATGCGCCAAAAGGTTTCTTCAACCCGAAGCGGCAGGTAGGTCAGCTCGACCCCTTCCACCTCGACCCGGCCGTCCTGCAGCGCCCGGGTGCGATCGTAGTCCCAACAAGCCAATGTCAAACGAATCTTCCCCATGCAGTGCTCCTGTCAGATTTACCAAGTAAACCATCGCAGCCGGACTATCGGACTCCGGCGAGAAACTCATTCGCGCTGATGACGAACTGGTCCTTGTCGCCCTGCAACACCACCGCCGCTTCCCCGGATGCGAGAGTGGTTCGACGCTGAATCGTATAGACCTTGCCATTAAACGTGATTTTTTGTCCCGGCAGGTATGGTTTCAGCCGCTCGTGATCCTGCTGCGGATCGATTTTTTCCATGCCTTTTTTTCATAACACATCGCCGCGCAAAGCTTAAGCCGCGAAGGGCCGGCCTCGCCCCGCCGCGAAATTGACATCATCGCAAGCCGATACTACAGTCAGCTTCTTGAATCGAAAGTAGCCCAACGCCCCCCGGTTGCAATTATTCCTGAATCCGTGGGAAAGGAAGAAGGTGTCAAAGACAGTGGAGTTCGACCCGTGATGGCATTCTTGACGATGTTCCAGCGACACCTTCAGCTCAGGGTGATTGCGTTGATTGTGGCCATTCTCGTCTTAGGTTTCGGCGTCCTGGTGATCTTCAACATCCAGCGCGAGACGGAGGCGATGGTGGATGGAAACAGGGAGACGGCGCGGCTGCTGGCGGCATCCATCACCAAGAGCATCGAGAACGGCATGCTCGAGGGGCGTCCCGATATCATCCGCCGGCTAGTGCAGGAGCTCAAGAAAGAGCTCAAGGATGTACGCGTTCTCGATGTCTACCGGTACAACGGCGTGGAAGCGTTCAGCGACCTGGAAACCCTTAAGGAAGTCAACATCGACGCGGCGCTGGCCGAGCGAATCTCCAAGATGCGGCGGGCGCCAGGCAAGAAGATCAGCAATCCACTGTTCACCCGCGCGGTCGAGACGCTGAGCCCTCAGGAGACCTATGAGGCGACCAACGATGGCCGCATGCTGACCCTCTACCGCCCTCTGGAGAACGGGGAAGAGTGCCAGGACTGTCACAGCGGTGGCCACAAGGTCCGGGGTGTCGTCAGAGTGAGCCTCGGATTGGAGCGGCTGGATGCCGATCTGCGGGCGGCAAGGAACCGCCAGCTTCTGGTCGCGCTCTTGACGATCCTCGGAGTGACTGCTTTCTTAGTGGTTTTTTTGGGCCGCGTGGTGCTGCGGCCGATCGCCCTGATTGCGGCCGCCGCGCGCCGCATCGGCGGCGGGGACTTTGAGACGCGCCTGGCGATGCAAAGCCAGCACGAGATTGGCGAGCTGGGTAGAGCCATCAACGGGATGGCCGGTCGGCTGCAGAGCGTGCACGGCGACCTCGAGGCGCGCAACACAGAGTTAGCAGGCGCGCTCCAGAGCCTCAAAGAGTCGATGCAGAAGGTGGAGCTGCTCGAACGGGTCAAAGGCGAGCTGGTCAAATTCGTCCCCGAAGCGGTGACCAAACTGCTTGAGAAGAACCCCAACGCTCACGAGCTGGAGAAGCGGGAAGCGGACGTTTCCGTTTTGTTTCTCGATGTGGAAGGTTACACCCGCCTGTCGGAACAGCTCCCGCCGCAGCGGCTCAACCGGATGATCCAGGACTATTTTTCGAGCTTTCTCGAAATTATTCGCGCGCATCACGGCGACGTTAACGAGACCGCCGGCGACGGCCTGATGGTGATCTTTCAGAGCGAAGCCGGCCCCGCGCGCCACGCGCAGAACGCCGCCGCCACAGCCTTTCAGTTGCTGGCGAAAGTGGCGAGCCTCAATCGCGAGTTTGTCGGCGTCTATCCGGCGGTGGCGATCCACGTCGGGATCAACAGCGGTCCGGCGCTCGTCGGGGCGACCAAGCTCGACGCAGCCGGAGGGGGCCGCTGGACCTTTACGGCTTCGGGACCGACGACGAACCTCGCAGCGCGCATCGCGGGGTTGACCCAAGGCGGCGAAGTCATGGTGGGACCGGAGACCGCGGAGCGGATTAAAGAACACTACGTGCTGCAGAATACCGGCGAGCACCAGTTGAAGAACGTCTCTCAGCCCGTGCGAGTTCTTCGTCTCGTGCCGCCGGGCGTGTATGAAAAAATCCACTAGGATATTACTTCTTATGAGAGCACGACCATGCGCATCGTAGTGATGGGCGCGGGAGCGGTGGGCGCCTATTTCGGAGCCAAACTCTCAGCGTCCGGACACAACGTGGCATTCCTGGCGCGCGGAGCTCACCTCGCTGCTCTGCGCCGGGAAGGCCTTCGAGTCGTCAGCCCTGGCGGCGATCTGCGTATTCAAAACGCGCTATTCACGAACGATCCCGATGAAATCGCCGCCGTCGATCTTATCCTTTTCTGCGTCAAATCCTACGATACCGACGCAGCCGTCGGCGCCCTGGCGCCGATGATTGGAAACGCCACAACAATCCTGTCTTTACAAAACGGCGTCGACAATGCGGACAAGATCGCGGCGCGTTGGGGTGAGAGGCGCACTTTGGCCGGCGTCGCCTACCTGGGGGCGCAACTCGTTGGTCCGGGAACGATCAAACATTCGGCGGGCGGCCGGATCGTTTTCGGTGAGTTGGACGGCTCGGTCGGGGATAGGACGAAAACCATTGAACAGGCTCTGACAGCGGCGCAGATTCCTTGTGAGATCAGCAAAGACATTCGCAAAGCCCAGTGGCGTAAGCTGCTCTGGAACGCGCCCTTCTGTGCCATCAGCTGTCTGACGCGCACGACGGTGAAGGAAATCATCGAATCGGACTCGCTGCGCATGCTCGCCGTCGGTTGCATGAACGAAGTCAGGCAGGCCGCGCGCACGCAAAACGTTGATCTTGAGCCGGAACTGCTGGACGAGACGTTAATTTTCTCCAAGACGCTGGGCGACTTCAAGCCCTCGATGCTGCAAGACCTGGAAGCGGGAAAGCCGCTTGAGTATGAAGCCTTCAACGAAGTGGTGGTGAAGCTGCTGCGCCAGGCCGGTAAAGAGGCGCCAGTGAATCTGGTTTTCTATGGCACGCTTGAATACTTGGACAAAAAAATTCGTGGAGAGGCGGCGGGTTAAGTCATGGGAATCGGTTCATGCATCGCGGTGTTGAGAAGCGGTCTGTTCTTTTTCTGTGCTTGGGTCGCGTCGAGTGTCGTTGCCCACGCCCAAGCGGACGACCTGGCCGCCAAGGGCCAATATATTTTCGCCCTGGCCGGTGGTTGCGCTTGCCACACGGCCCCGAAGGGCACGCCTCATGTCGGCGCCCGCGCTTTCCCAATTCCCTTCGGCACGGTCTACAGCACGAACATCACGCGGGACAAAGAAACCGGACTCGGCGCCTGGACCGATCAGCAGATCTACGATGCCATGGTTAAAGGCATCCGCCGCGACGGCAGCAGGATTTTGCCGGTCATGCCCTACGAGAGGTATTCCGGCATGGCGCAGGACGATATGAAAGCGCTGATCGCTTTCTTGAGAACTCTCAAGCCGGTGACGAAAGCCACGCCGGAATTGAAAAGTTGGGCGCCCTTCGCGCGCAGCATCGGCACGCCGCTGTTTCTAAAATTCTTCGCCAATTTCGCCAACTCACCCGCCCAGGCGCCGAAGAGCGGCATCGAGAGGGGCCGTTATCTGGTCAACCATGTCTCGCTGTGCGGCGATTGCCACACGCCGAGAAACATGATCGGCGTGCCTAACCGGTCGCTATATCTCGCCGGCGCCGGCAAGAAAATCGGGCCGCTGGGCAACGCCATGCCTAACATCACGCCGGACAAAGAGACCGGGATCGGGGAATGGAAACGCGAGGACATCGTGGAGCTGCTAAACTCCGGCACCAAGCCCGACCTGGATAACGTCCAGGGTCTCATGGAAGAAGTGATTCAGGGCGCGCCGTTCGGTTACAAGGACATGAAAAAGGAAGACGCCCTCGCCATCGCCGATTATCTGAAATCGATCCCGGCGATCAAGAACAAGATCGAATAAACTTCGGCCGCCGGACGGCGCTTTAGAATCGCTAAGTCCGCGGTACCTGTTTCACTAGCGCACCGAGAATCTGATCGGCGTTGACGTTCTCGGCTTCCGCCTGGAAGTTGAGGATAATACGGTGGCGCAGTGCCGGGTAAACGACCTTCGCCACGTCCTCATAGCTAACGTGCACCCGCCCTTCAGCCAGGGCGTTGCCTTTGGCGCCGAGAATCACCGATTGCGCGCCGCGAGGGCTGGAGCCGAAGCGCAGGTATTGCTTGACCGGTGACGCCGCTGGATCGCCATTGCTTGAACCGGGCTGGGTCGCATGGATTAGCCGCACGACGTAATCTTCGATGGGCGGCGCGATCAGCACCTGGCGCAGTAACTGATTCATCCCGCCGAGGAGTTCCACGCCGTCGGCTGACAATACTCTGGAGACATCGGCGCTCTCCGCGCCGGTGGTCCGCTGTAAGATTTCCTTGAGCTCGGCGGGCGACGGCGGCGCAACCAGCAGCTTGAAAAAAAATCTGTCGAGTTGCGCTTCGGGCAACGGATAGGTGCCCTCGAGCTCGATGGGATTTTGCGTCGCCAAAACCATGAATGGCGACTCCAGAGCATAAGACTCGCCGAACACCGTTACCTGTTTTTCTTCCATCGCTTCGAGCACCGCCGACTGCGTTTTCGGCGTGGCGCGATTAATCTCATCGGCGAGGACCACATGGGCGAAGATCGGCCCTTTTTTGAACTGGAACTCGCGCCGTCCGTCGCTCTCCGCCAGCACTTGAGTGCCGACGATATCCGACGGCATCAGATCCGGCGTGAATTGAATCCGCTTGAACGACATTCCCAGAACCTGGCTGAGCGACTTGACCAGCAGTGTCTTGCCCAGGCCGGGCACGCCTTCGAGCAGCACATGCCCGCCGGCAAAAAAAGCGATCAGGACTTTGCGAATCACGTCGTCATGGCCAACGATGACTTTACTGACCTCGCTCTCCAACCGGTGAAAGAGTTCCTGAAATTTTTCCGGCTCCATCTAAATTATGACCTCCGCTAACGAATGATGCCGCGATATTCCAAGGGCATCTGCTGCGTTTCAGTCGGGGCATCGGGCACATGCGCGGGCAAAGGAACGTTGCTGACCGGAACCTTTGAGCCAACCCTGTTCCCCTTCGCGTCCTTGTTGCCGCCTTTCTCACCCTTGGTCTCCGCGGCCATCTCCTCCGGCAGTTGCACGGTCACATAGCGCGCGCCTTTGATGCCTTCCCGCCCTTGCTCCCCGGCTTGGTGGAATCGATCGGCAGGCGGCGTTCCGTGGGGAATCTCCTCCGATGCCTTGCCGCGCCCGCCTTTGTCATCGCCGCCGCCCTGGGTCTTACCAGCGGAATCTTTCCCTTTTTCCATGCCAGGCTTATTCGGGTCGGGTCTGTTCGGGTCAGGCTGGTTGCTTTTTCCGTCGCCTTGCTTTGGCGAATTTTTCTCGCCGCTCTGTTCCTTGGGATCGCCTTGCGCGGTTTTCCCCTGCTGCATATCTTTGCTGAGTTGGGCGCTCATTTCGCCTTTTTGTTCGCCGCCGCCACCTGGGCTCGGTTTTCCCTTCCCCTGGCCTTCCTGCGGCAAATTACTTTGCATCCCGCCGCCGCCTTTTTCATTGTTCTTTTGCCGGTCTTGCCCGGCGCCCGACTGCTGTTCCAAATCTTTCAGTGTGCTCGCGGCCTGACCCAATAGATCGCGGTCATCTTTTTGCTCTTCTTTTTTCTGCTGCTCGCCTACTTTTTTCTGCGTTTCTTCAATGAGCGCTCGCCTTTCCTCACGCGCGACTCTTGGGTCTTCGAGTTTTGCTGCGAGCGTCTGCAAGCTCCTGGTGATCTCTAACAGCCGTGGCCGCGCGGCCATTTTTTCCGCGACTTCGCGCAGACGTTGGGGCGCGGGTAATGAGGTGAGGGTTGAATGCGCTACGGGCAGCAGGAGATGGAACAATAGTAGCGCGAGAGCCGATCCGATCAAGGACGCGTAAGAACTGTTTTTGACGTGGTAGGGAAAATCGCGCCGCAGTTCGATGCGGTCGAGGAAACCGGCCGTCTCCGCGCGCAGCCTTGCGACCAGCGCCGCGGGCGAGCGCGACGGATCGATGGTCGCAAGCGTCAGAAAACGGTCTTTCGCCCCGGTATGCTCATCAACGAGTCGCGAGGCTTTTGCCACTGACGGGACCAGCGGGCGATAGCGAAACGTCACCACGAGAATTCCCATGCCGATCGATACGAGCGTCACGAGCAAAGCGGCGAGCGGACCGACCCACGCGCCGTGGTAGAGATAGCCGGCCATGTAAATGAAAACCAGCAACGGCGGGGAAAAACATAAAAGCGAATCCCATAACACCTGGTGGCTCAGCTGCGCGACCAGGCGGCTCACCAGCCGTTCGGGATTTTCCCAAGAATTTTGACCGGACAGCTCTCGCATGCAAGTTGACTATAACACTTTTGTCGAAGCGCGATAAACGCCGGGTTAGCGATGGGCGAGGTTTTTCCGGCGCGGCGGACTCGACTCCCGCACCGGCTGATAGGTTTTCACCGCCCGGTTATGTTCCACCAGGCTTTCGGAGAACAGATGAGTGCCGTCATTCTTGGAGACAAAGTAGAGATACGACACGTCGGCGGGATGGAGCGCGGCATGGATGGAGGACAGCCCCGGATTGCAAATCGGACCCGGCGGGAGGCCGGTTGTGCGATAGGTGTTATAGGGACTGGAATCGCGCAGATCTTTGCGCGTCAAGTTTCCATCGAAGTTCTTCAGCCCGTAAATCACCGTCGGATCGCTCTGCAGCGGCATCTGACGCTTCAAGCGGTTGTGGAACACCGCCGACACCAAAGGCCGTTCCGCCTCCACGCCGGTTTCCTTTTCGACGACCGAGGCGAGGGTGACGATTTCATGGGGACTCAAGCGAACGCCGTCGTGAGATCGCGCCAGCAGCGGTTGGATGGCCTTGCGAAACCGCTCGGTCATGGCTAATAGAATATCTTTTTCCGGCGTCGCCGGCGTAAAGTGATACGTATCAGGGAAAAGGTATCCTTCGAGCCCGTTCTTCTCCTGGCCCAGGGACACAAGCAGTTGCGGGTCGGTGGCTTGGGTGAGAAACTTCTCGCGGTCCGCAATCTCCAATTTTCCCAGCAACTCGGCGATCTCCCTGACCGTTAGTCCCTCGGGGATCGTAATGCTTTGAAAAACTCCCTTGCCCATCACCATGCGGTCGAGAATCTCTCTAGCCGGTAACGCAGAGTCGAAACGGTAGAGCCCTCGATGAATTTTTTTCTCCACTCCGGCGAAGCGAGCCCAAAGAGAGAAAACTCTTTCGTTAAAGATGAGCTTTTGGTCGCGCAGTTTGCGCGCCACCGCGGCCAATGAATCTCCGGGTTCGACCCGGACCTCCGCGGTTATCGGGTAGCTCGCCGGCACGGCAAAGAAAATATGCGCAACGAAAACGCAGCCCAGGAGCAAGATCGAGGCTGCGACGGTGACCAGTGTTGCCAATGATAGTTTTACCACGGTCAGTTCACGGCGTGAGGGTCGAGTCGGTGGGGCTAACAAGCTTCAACTTGCCGTTAGTTTTCGGTGAGATTGACCTTGATCCAGCCTTCCACCTGCCGGAGAAACCCGGCGAAGGGATCTTCTCCTGGCTGCGCGGCGAAATAGGCTTTGCGGGCATAATCGAGAGCGCCGGAATAGTATTCAAATTTTTTTGACAGTTCCTGAAAGAGAAAATAGCCGGTGCGGTAAAGCGATAAGTCGAGCTCGGAGACGGTCCAGTAAGAGCGGCTTCCCTCCGCGATGTAATAGTCGAGAAATCCGTTGCCTTCGACGTGACTGCGAAAAATCCCGCTCATAAACAGGGCGTAATCACCCACATACTTGCGCAAAGAGCGTTCCCGCAGCAGGTCGGCTTCCTCGCCGGGCGGGTCCGGCGGCTGGGAGAGCATCCCGACCACGCTGTCGACCTTGTGGCCCCCCCGCGCGCGGATTTTGTAGAGATTATCGGCCCGGGCAAACTCCGTGAGCACGTCGGCCACATAGCCGGCCACGGTGCTATCGTTAATCCCCAACTGCCAAAAGCTACTGCGAACGATATCGCCAAAAAAACCGCGCAGGTTGTTATCCGGCGTTCTCTTTTCCATTGCTACCTGGGTGTATGATACCAAAGTTGCGGTTTCTTGAAAAGATCTAATCCAGGGTTGAAAAATCCTCATTTTGATCATGATCCTCTAGCCATTTTCCGCTCGGGGGATATAATGTCCGCACTGTCGAAGGTCCAACTTTCAATATCTAGAGGGAATCATGGCCAGAGATCTGAAAGAAGTTTTTTTTCACCTCGACGGCGCCTGGGCGTCGTTCGAGCTCATGTCGATTCGCAAACGCGAGGACTACTTAAAGCCATTCCGCGTCTTGCGCTGCAAAATCGACGATCAGGTCGATTTCCAGGCGCCGGAAACCCTCAGGAGCGTTACCGAAGCGACGGTCTTGATCGAAATTTTCGGGGAAGAGGAGCTGGTAGCGGCAAACGGCCGGGGCCCGGTGCATGCCGTCGACAACGCCATGCGCAAGATCCTGGAGAAACATTACCCGCAGCTTTCGGAGGTCAAGCTCGAAGAATTCGACGTCCGTTTGCTGCACCATGGAGTGGCACGCGACGATGACGAGAATGGCGCCGGCGGCCTGGTGCGAGTGCTGGCGATTTTTTCCGACGGCGCAGACCGGTGGGGAACCGTCGGCGTCGCCGCCGATATCCTTCAGGCCAGTGTCGAATGCATCATCGATGGACTGGAATGGAAACTGCGCGGCGAGCATAAACATTGAGGCCGCGCGCAAGGGTGATGTGACGACCCGGCGTATGGCATGATCGCCGCCTTCTCCAAGCATTTCCCGACCGAAACGACTCCATTAATAAACAATCGTTAATTCTTTGGCCATCTATCCGTATCTCTGTCTTGCCTTGGCTTCCACCGCACTGCTATGCGGATGTCTGATGGAAGAAAAAATAATCTTTCAACCGGACGCTCGGATTCATCAGACTCCCGGCAACGTCGGTTTGGCCTTCGACGATGTTTATTTTGCCACCGAAGACGGGGTTCGCCTTAATGGTTGGTTCGTCCCGCGCCGCGGGGCAGCCTCAACCTTGCTGTGGTTTCACGGCAACGCGGGCAACATCAGCCACCGGGTGGAAAATATCGGGCTGCTCAACGAAAAGGTCAACGTAAACATCTTTATTTTCGACTATCGCGGCTACGGCCGTAGCGGCGGCGTGGCCTCCGAGGAAGGCACCTACCGCGACGGTGCGGCGGCGTTTAAATTACTGCACCAGCGCTATGGCGTCGAGCCGAATAAGTTAATCATCTTTGGCCGGTCATTGGGCGCGGCGGTGGCCGTCGAGATGGCCACGCGCGTTCAAAGCCTGGCGGTGATCTTGGAGACGCCGTTCACGTCGGTAAGGGACGTGGCACGCGACAAGTTGCCGTTTCTTCCCATCGGGCCGCTGCTCAAGACCCGCTACAACGTGGTGGAAAAAATTCGCAAGCTTCGCTCCCCCTTGCTCGTGCTCCATGGCGACCGTGACGAGGTCGTGCCGTTCCGTCACGGCCAGCGGGTTTTCGACGCCGCACCCCAACCCAAATGGTTCTACGCGGTCGCCGGCGCCGGCCACAATGATACCTACCTCGTCGGCGGTGATCCCTATTTCGCGGCCCTGCGCCAGCATATCGAGCGCGCCGAGCTTGCGCGGCGTTAACAAATTAGCCGGTATGTTGCGCGCAGAGGGGTAAAGGTGACAACCGACGAAGCCCGCGGAGCTAACCTAACGGCTTAGGACGGCAAGAAAATCGTGCTACCAGAGCGGGTTCGCCCCGTTGCGCGATTCAAGCTTATAGGCGTTGCGCACGTACTGGGAGATCATGCGCTGGGTGTTGAAGAACGAACCGTTCATCGCGATGGCGGAGCGCATCACCTTCGCGTAATCGTCCGGCGCATTGTAGAATAGCGGCAAAATTATCTTTTCGAGCTTCTCATAGAGTGAATGCGCCTCCGCCGCCGAATTATTCTCGATGGCATCGCGGTCGCCGATGGACCAACCGGTCGCCCCTTCGATGTGGCCCTCGATCCACCAGCCGTCGAGCACGCTGAAGCTCGGCACGCCGTTGAGCGCGGCCTTCATCCCGCTCGTGCCCGACGCTTCCTGCGGCCGCAGCGGCGTGTTCAACCAGATATCGACGCCGGAACAAATCAGTTTTCCCAATGCCATGTCGTAGTTTTCCAGGTAAACGACGCGCACATCGTGGGCCAGCACGGCGGCCGCTTCAAAGATCCTGCGAATGATCGCCTTGCCGGCTTCATCGCGCGGGTGGGCTTTTCCCGCATAAACCAGTTGGAACGGGCCGACCCTCCGCGCGATTTCTTTCAGCCTCTCCGGGTCGGTAAACAGCAAATCGGCCCGCTTGTAACCGGTGGCGCGACGTGCGAAGCCCAGGGTAAACGCCTTCTCGTCCAGTTGCGTGCCGGTCAACCACTTGATCTGCTGCAGTAAATCCTTTTTGGCCTGCGCGTGGGCTTGGCGGATGTCGGCGGTCGGGATGCCGATGGCGTAACGGAGATAGCAGTTGTCGCGGCGCCACTCCGGGAGCGCGCGATCAAACAGAGCGCAAAACGGCGCCGAGGTCCAGGCGGCGGCGTGTACGCCGTTGGTGATCGCGCCGACATTGTAGCCCGGGAATAGGCCCCGAGACACTTCGCCATGGCGCATGGAAACCCCGTTGACGAAACCGGAAAGTCGTAGGGCCAGCTCGGTCATGTTCAACTCGCTATTCATGACCTGCATTTGACTTAGCGCCGCGGCGCGCGCCTCGCCCAGGACCTGGTGAACCAGCCCGTTTGGGAAGCGGTCGTGGCCGGCGGCTACCGGAGTGTGCGTAGTAAAAACGCACTGCCGCCGCACCGCTTCGACCTCTCTTTCGGAAATGGCGCGCGCCGGCCGGGCGCCGGATTGCTCTTCCAAAAGCGCCAGCGTGATCAACGCCGAGTGACCTTCGTTCATATGGAAAACGCGAAGGCTCGAATGGCCCAGGGCGCGCAGTATCGCCACGCCGCCGAAACCTAAAACAGCTTCCTGGCACAGGCGGTAGTGCTCATCGCCGCCATAAAGATGATCGGTAAGGACGCGGTCCCGCGGGTCGTTCTCTTCCAAGTCTGTATCCAGGAACAATAGCGGCACCCCATGACCCGCGATGCCGTGAAAACAATACTGCCAGGCGCGCACTCGCACCTCCCGGCCCTCTATGGAAATCGATATCCGGGGCGCAAGCAGCTCAAGCCGCGATTCCGGCGACCACTTCGACGGGCTTTCCACCTGATTGCCTTTGGCATCAAGCCGCTGGTCGAAATAACCTTTGCGGTGGGCCAGCGTCACTGCAAGCAGCGGAACTCCGAGATCCGCTGCCGAGCGGAGCATGTCACCGGCAAGGATTCCCAGCCCGCCGCTATAGGTCGGTATGGCCGAATCGATGGCCACGTCCATCGAAAAATAGGCAACAGTTGGAGAATCCGGATTACAAACTAATTGATTCATATTTGTGCGTGATGAACCCGCGAGAGGGGGGTCAGAATCCTTCGGGGAAGGTCTTCGCCAGATTATATAAGTGCTGAATTCGCATTATCATTTCCAATCGCATCGAGCTAATCTAGCACACCCGCCAAATCCCATCAATTAGTAGACCCGGCCGGACCCGGCTGAACTGTGATTGGACAAAAAAGCGAGCGGTGAATCACGCCAAGTGATAGGCATCGCATAGGGCTCGCCAACTATCGTGCTCCACCAAACTGCGCAGCACCATGACCGTCGGCGGTGCCATGCGAAAGTTACCCGATTCGAAGCGCGCGAGGGCCTCTTTCGGCGCGATCCACAAACTCTCGGCCACTTCCTCGGAAGCGTGGAGCGGCTTTTGGCCCTCGGGCAAAGCTGCAAGGAAAAAACGGGTATCGAAGCGAACCGGATAATGCTCCGGCGTGATCCGATGGAAAAAATAAGTCAGCCGGCCGAGATCGCAGTGGAGCCGCTCCGACTTCAGAAGCCCGGGAAAATCAAGTTCGCCTCGCTGCAGGCTTTGCCGTTTTTCCGCCAATCGGCCGGCTGGGATATCCTGGGCCGCTAATGAAGCGTCGCCGTCGCCACCGGCAAAAAACAGAATGCCCGCCTCTTCGAATAGCTCGCGAGCGGCCGCCACCCAGTAACCGATACAAACCTCAGGTTGCCAGTCGACACCGAGAATTTGTTGGGCTTGAGCCGGCGAAATCCCGCGCACTAGCGCGAGCATTTTTTCCGACCAGTCACCTTCCTCAACCTGACCTCCCGGAAAGACATAGGCACCGGCATAAGTTTCCATTTTCTCCGGCCGCCGGTTCATGAAGATCTCCATACCGCTCTGCGGTCCCGGTCGAAGCAGCACGACAGTAGATGCAGGGTTGGGGATGCTGGGGGAGGTCATCAGATTTTGTGCCTTTGCCGGCTGGGATGGTGGGCGCCGCTATTGAGCGGCTGCGTCATGGATGTTTCAGCATCATGGGTCGTTCAATTTCTCGCGGACGGTCGGCCGATGTGAATATGAGCTCCCGTGGACGCCCCCGGCATTGCTCCTTTAAAAGCGATGAAAGGGATTCCCGCCTGGCGCAGATAGAACACGAGGGATCGCCCTTCGCTGCTGTCCGGATGCACCGCCACGTCCATCGCGTTTCGATGATCGAACCTGAGGCGATCATGGGTCGTCGTCTGGCCAAACGCCGTAACCGGCAGAGCGCGGCCGAACATCTGCGCAAAGAATTTTTCGATCTTGGGTGCCTCCGCCAAGGACCATAACCCGCCGCCGTTGAAACGGACCAGAGCCCCGGTCTCGCTAAAGCCGCCTACGGCCAGGGCCGGCAAGCGCAGCAGCTCGTCGCGCATCGTCGCTTCGGCAATCGCAATATCGTCCTGGATGATCCAACGTTTGAGTTGCTCCATTTCACTCAGGGTTTTTTCCAGCGCCAGCTCTGCCTCCCTGAGTTCCGACTTGGAAATCAACTCCCGGTCAAAATGCATCCGTCTGCGTTCGTATTCGGTGGCGAGCTTCAAGGCGCTCTCTTCGTGAATGGCAAGAAGCTTTTCCATCGACGCCCGCGACTCCTTCATCTTCTCGATCACGTCAGCCCGCATCCGCGCCAACTCCGCGTTGGTCGGAAGCCCGCGCCGCGAACTCGAGTTCGATGAAACTCTGCCGCCCCCGTTCTGCGCATGCGCGTCCGACCCGGCGCTGAACAATCCGGAAAGAAGCGCTATGACGAGTGTAGGTGCCGTAAATTTCATAACGCCGCGTTGACCGTTTAAAATGTGCGACTTCAAGTCTAAGCGGTTAGCATGGGTTGGTCAAGGAAAGGAATAAGTCGGGTAATTGACCAAAAGCGACCGCGGTGATAAGCGAAAACACCTGGCGAGCAGGGTTTCCACTCCGCCCGTGATCAAAAAGGATGTTATCGCTTCCTTTGGATAGCCCGCCATAATATCCCACCTCAAGACGTGGGGTTGCGTTGAATTTGGGAAGCAGATCGCGACTCACGCGCCTCCCGTTCGATTACACATCGAAGATCACGCGGGCGTGCCACTGGCCGTTTTCGTGCCAGACTTTAAAATCATGATAGGTCACGCCCTTGATCTCGGTGCGAAAGCCATGCCGCGCGAGGTTGAGTTTTTCCCCTCGAATGACCCCATCGACTCGATCATTCGTAACCTGAGTGACGTTACAGCTCTTGGCGACGAACCCGCTCACATTGAACTGTCCTAGCAGCTCGCAGAGCCAGGCATGGAGCAACTCTTCAGGGCCGTCGCCCGTCGTAGCAATGGCAAGCTCGTCGGGCGCCCCGATGCTGCTGAGATCTGCGATTAACCCAAACATCGCCTCCCCGGCGCAAGCAAAGAGTGACGCCAGGTCGTCCGCGGAGACTTCGATGCCAAGGTCCGCCGTGTGCTCGATTTCGCGGAAGCCAGGCATGAGCGTTACTCACGCCCGTTCGTTTGCTCCCGTTCGACGATCTCGGGAATCATCGCGTCGCGGATGACTTTTTCGCTTACCTCGCCGTATTTTTCGATGAAGCGATCGAGCGGCACGACGGCTTTGGCCATGGCGCGATGGCCGCCCGCGCTGCCGATGTCGTCGTAGAGCTTCTTCATGATTTCGCCGGCGCTCTTAACGTAGCCGACGTTGCGCACGGAGATGACGACGCGGTCTTTGACCAAGCCAGAAACCACGCCCCATTCGACGCCCTCGATCTGCAAGCAAAACTCGGCCATTTGTGGAATCACGTCTTCGCGATTGATCTCGCCCATATGGATAACCGCCACGCCTTTGTCCAATTGCAGCCGGCTGAGCGCCCGCCCCAGGGCCTCGAGATCTTCGCGCGGCAAGGCGGGCCGCTCGATGCGTGTGATCATCGCCTTGTTGGCCAAGGGATACAGATAAGAAAAGGCACTCAGATCGGCAAGGTTGCTGCCGCGCTCCAAAAACAACGTGTCGGTCTTGATGCCGTAGAGCAGCGCCGTGGCCAGACGCTGGGTCGGTTCCATGCCGGCAGCGCGCAAATATTCCGTGAAAATGGTCGAAGTGGCGCCATAGGCGGTGCGCAGGTCGGCGAAGCGAGCTTTGAAATTCGTTCGTTTCGGGTGATGATCGACGACCAGATCGACCCGGCCGAGCGGCTGTTCAAAATAGGGCGGTTGCACGTCCACCATGGCGAGCCGCGCCCCTTCCTTGTGCAAGTCTTCGGGGCTGATCCGGTCGATTTGGATATCCAGAAGGCGAAGCATCGCGAGATTTTCCGGGCGAGTAACCTCGCCGAAGGTAACGATAGGCGTGGTCGGCCGGTTGCGCCCTAACAGTTCCCGCAGCGCCAGCGCGCTGCCGATGGCATCGGGATCGGGATCATGCTGGAGCAGAATATGAACCTTGCGCTCGCCGAAGAGCGAGCGGATGCGCTCCACTTTTTTCCGGTTCACCGCGTCGAGCAGTTGCGAGCTGCAAAACTCTTCGAAGACATCCGGGAGTTGCAGCTTGCGCAGCAGCGGATCGCTGGAATCGCCGGCGCCGTTGCCGTTGGCCGTCAAGGCGACGATAAAGAGATTTCCGTCCCGGTTTCTAAGCAGCTTGCAGATTTCCCGTTGTATGCCCGCATCCCGGACGAAGACGATGGCTTGATCCACATGATGGAGTCTGATTCGCTTGTAGGTGTCCTCTTTGAGGAGGTCGCCCTCGCGCGCTTTGCCGCCCTCGCGCTTGATTCTCTTGGCCAACGAGCCGTCAGGGACCAAATAGAGCACATCGGCCTGTTTGGAGGCGACATTGCGCAGTAGATGGAACAAGAGATCATCTTCGCAGATCGCTAAGTACTGCATGAGGGGTGCCCCTAAGATGGGGATTAACGCGGGAGCTTGATGCTGCTCGGGTGCGAACAATAAGCGGTGTTTAACACGGGAGGAACTCTATCAAAGCGATTTTCACAATACTAGGGGAAAACTTGATGGCAACGGTCAAGTCCGTGTAACGTGATGAATAGTCAAAGGAAAATGAGTGATTATTAAGTGATTCATAGCACTGGAAGAGGCTTTGACTTGAGTCGCTGGGAGTTCGGCGCGGAAAAGCTCGTTTTGAGCTTCGGCTCGGATAAGCGCCAGAGGCCAATTTATTTCATCGCGATAATCAGCGTCGTCCCCGGCAGGGTCTTTGGAATATCGCCGTGTGTCACGATCGACGAGAACCCCGCCTTTTTAAGCCAGTCCGAATACTGCGACAACGTCCAGCATTCGCCTTCCGGGGTGTGCGTTAGCGTGTAGACGGAAAAACGCAAAGCAAATGTCGGCTCGGTGCGCTCTTCGTTGGGCACGAAGTCGTTGACGACGAATTGGCCACCGGGCTTGAGTGCGCTGTAAGCCTTGGCGAAAAGCGCCTGGTTTCCCTTCGGCGACTCGAAGCGGCAAAAGTTGCTGGCTAGAACGAGATCGTAATGATGGGTTTCGATATTCGCCGTGCGATGCTCGCCATCGATGAAACGAATCTTTCCTTCCAAGCCGCGCTCCTTATTCGCTTTCCTGGCCACGGCGTTGACATTCGGCCAATCCACCTGCGTCACTTGCACCGAAGGATCGCGGGAGAGGATCGTCATGCCGAAGATGCTCGAACCGCCGGCGATGTCGAGGACGCGAATCCCCTTGCGCTCCGTGCCGATCTTAAGAATATCGCACAGCGCCTTGGCGGCGGGCTCGGCGATGACAATAATGCCGAGCACGAGCTTTTCCCAAACCTGAAGCTCCGCGCCGGTATCCATACGGCTGAGCGGCTTGCCGGTTTTAAGCGACTGTTTGAGATTCGCCATGCCGTCCCAAAGCGCCAGCGCCACATGGCGAAAATCGCCGACGTAGGATGGCTTACCCCGCACTAGGAACACTTTAGCCGTCGGCGTAAGAGAATACTTGCCATCACTTTTTTCGACAAGGGATAACGCCGGCAAGCTGTCGAGCACGATTCTTGTCGCGCGCGGGTCGGTGCCGGCCTCGCGGGCGATTTCTTCTGAAGTGTGAAACCCCTTTTCAATGAGGGTGAAGAAGTCGTACTCGATGGAGGCATCTAGGATCCGGCTGTTAGAGAAGTCTCCTAAGATGCGCATGAGCGCGCGCGGCGATAACTCTTCTGCTTTGCTCGGCTCAGACATGATTAAGCTTTGTACAATCCTTCTTGCTTAATCGATTGGTACACACCTTCGAAGAACCATGCGAAGTAGGCGGTGCCCATGCGCAGGCAGTACTCCAAGTTAAAACCGGGCCGAGTTTCCGCCTTTCCTTCTTCGAGCATTTTCTTTAACACCATCCAATCGAGGTCCGCGTGGGCCATCACTCCGTCATGCTCCTCAAGATCGGCCTCGGCGTGCACTTTGAAATAAACGATTTTGTCCTCGGGCATTTTGTAGACTTTGCGCAGCGCGCCGCCGAAAAACCGCGCCCAATGGCCAACCGCCTCTTCGACGCAGAACGACGCCCACCACTCGACCATCGTGCCTTCGTAGAGCACGCCGCGGTAGTATTCCAAAAACGCGCGGCACTCGGCGAGCATCTCGTATTCGATCATCTCGTCGTTGGTCAGGCCGAAGTTGCGGCCTTGTTCGAGGACGATTTGAATATGGCCGGGCGGCTTGGGATGGATCATTTCGTCGGCGACATGATTGGCAAAGTGTTTCTGCAGCTCCGGATGGCGCTTAAAAAACGATAAATGCCGTTGGTAGGCGACACCGTGAAAATTATTGATCTCGGCGACGAAGCCGTACCAGTTCTGCCAGAAAATTCTGATCGCTTCCATGGGCAGCGTGCCATTGCCCATGTCGGTGTGAAAACGGCCTTTGAAGAGCCAGCGGTCCGCAATACCGTGAAGATATTCTTTTAAATCCGCAACCACCGCATCGGCTTCCTGCGGCGAAAGCTTTTTTCCAGAAAAATCTTGCCTGCCTAATCCAGCCATAGTCCGCTCCTATTGTTTACTGCGTCGCACGCCCGGGACCCGTCTCGATCATTCTCGTTGAACCTGGAACTTTGACCCTTAAACCGTGTCAATAGAGCGCGCCGGGGTTCAATATATTGTTTGGATCGACCAACTGTTTGATCTCTTTCACCAGATCGTAAAGGCTGCCGAGCCTTTGATAAGGTAGCGGTCCCTTGGTGCTCAGCGTCGGCGCTGTCCAGACCACTCCGTGCTCGTTGCTGAATTGCTGGACCATGCCCATCCATTTGCGCAGCTTGCCCATGTCTTCGTCGTCATAGGGATTATAGAAGACAAAATACTCTTCCTTGATCGCCAGATCGCGCGTCACGTAGCTGTCATGCTGCGGCGAGTGCCCGGCGTCCCAGATACCGCACTCCCGCTTGGCGGCCTCGTCGAGGTCGTACATTTCCTTCAAAAACGCCAGCGGATACATCTTCGAGGTCACTGCGAACATGCCGGTGTGGCGCACCACCACGCCGCACCAGCCGTCGGGTCCCATAATGTGATAGTCGGGCCAGCCATGCCGTCCGAATTCTTGCGCTTTCACGCCCATCGCCTTGTCGGCGATCTCCGGCACATCCATGCCACCCGCCGATTCGTAAATCCTGCGCATGCGCTTCTCTTTGAAGGCGAGTTCTTCGGCGTCCCGCGCCATGAGCACCGTCTTCAAAAAAAACCAGGCGTCCGCCGGAATCTGGCTCTTATCGTAAAGCCCCTCTTCCATCGGCCAGTGGTACTGCCAGCGGTCGGTGAAATGGATGTCGTAGACCACCTCGCCTTTGACCAGCTCGATGAGCGTCTCTTGAACTTGCTGCAATTGGTCGCGCCGGAAGGTGTAGCAGTAGTCATGCAGCCATTCTCTTTTTCCTTGGATGGCCCGCAAGCAGACTTTGCTGATGATCCCCATGGAGCCCGCCGCGAGCGTGAAGAGCCCCAAGAGATCCGGCAGATGAATCCATTTTTGAAAAGGACCGAAGGTTGTTCCCTGGTTGGCCAACGCGCCGAGACGGATCGTTTCGCCGTTGGCGAGGATCACTTCCAGACCGAGCACCATATCGGCGATCCAGCCGTATCGTGTCATGCCGTAGCCGATGCCGCCCTTGTTGATCATCGCGCCGATGACCACGGCGGGACCGTAAGTACCGAAGTTGGGAAGCATGAGCCCATGCTGCCTAAGCGCGTAATGAATGGCGTAGACGCTCGCGCCCCCTTCGGCAATCACATACTGCTGAGCCGGATTCACTTCGAGAATTTTGTCCATGCCAAGCATATCCAATAGAATACCGCCTTTGAGCGGCGAGCTGATGCCCATGCCGACGCCGCCTTTGGCGACAATGGGAAGCTTATGCTCATTGGCGAATCTTAGAATCTCGGCGACCGGATGATTGCCCTGGGCGTCCGACTCAACGCGCACGATGACATCGGGCAACGCCCGATAAGCGCCGTAGGCGAGGGTGTGCTGGTAATTGATCTTGTCGATAGGATTGGTCGAGACCAGGCGGGGACCGACGATCTCTTTGAGCCTATCGACGATCTGATCGAGGTTGAGCATGGGTCGGGGCTTCCAATGCAAAATGCAGAATGCAAATTGAAAAATGCAAAGTTAACGGACGGGTCGTTGCCCAAGTTGGGGAGGGGTGGAAATTTGCATTTTGCACTTTACAATTTTCATTCTGAATTAATTAGAGCTGGAGATGGCTGCCACCGGTAATCAAAATATGGCTCCCCGTCAGCATGCTGGCCTCATCTCCCGCCAAAAACGCAATTGTCCCCGCGACATCTTCCGGGTAAAGATGTTTTTTTAGCGGGCGGGTCTCCTTCACCCGCTCGCGAAACGCCTCCGGCATGATCATGGAGGCGTCCGTCAGAGTAAACGCCGGGGTCACCACGTTGACCGCGATTCCTAACGGTCCGAGCTCGATGGCCATCGTATCGGCCATCGACTCCAGCGCCGACTTCGCCGCGGCATAGGCGCCCATCTTGGGGAGGGGCTGCTGCGCCAGTCGCGTGCTGATCACAATGATGCGGCCGGCTTTTTTTTCCTTCATACCGGGCAAGCAGGCCTGCACGCAATGATGGAACGCCGCGAGCTCATGCTCGACGGCGCGATGAAAATTGTCCCAGGACAACTCATGGAGCTGGCCGACTTCGAACGGAAAGTACGCATTGTTGACGAGCACGTCCACGGCGCCAAGTTTTTCCCGCGCCGCGCGCACCATCGCCTCGACTTGCTCTTTTCGCGTGACGTCCGCCTGAATGACCATGCCGCGCCCGCTGCTGTCTTCGATTTCCCGAAGGACTTTCTCCGCGGCGTCGCGATTGTGGTGGTAATTGATGATAAGCGATGCGCCAGACTGCGCCAGCCGCTTGGCAGCCGCGGCGCCGATGCCGCGGCTCGCCCCGGTGACGAGAACGACCTTACCGTGAAGCGAACGGGCTGTTGCGTGCTCGGCCATCGAACAGCGAGCCTGCTAAATGGCGACGGCGTCTTCCGCCGCGCCTTTTTCGTATTTGGCGGCGTTGTTTTTAAAAGAGAGGAACTTCATCTTGACGTACGGCGAGCCGTAGCCGTTCAGGATGCGGTCGATGCGCCCCGGCTTGCTGTAAAAAGATTGAAAGGCCCAGCCCGTCAGCTCGCCCAACTGCTGGCGCGTAAGATGCTTGGTCGGCATGACGCAATGCTCGAGGTCATAGAGGCTTAAATTGTCGACCTCGATGACATTGTCCTTCACCGCTTTCCTGTAAATTGGCGAGCCGGGAATCGGGTTGAGCAGTTGGATCATCACGATGTCCGGGTCGATCTCGTCCACCGCCTTGGCACGCTGGCGGATCTTGGCTTCGTCATCGTCCCAAAAACCGTTCAAATAAGTTGAGATTGTCGAGATATCGTTTTTGCGCAGGAACTGGATTAATTCTTTCAGTTCCTTAACGCCGACCTTCATCGGCCCTTTGCGCGCTTCGGCGATCTCTTCGTCCGTGCCGCCGTCGATGCCGATCAGCACTTGATACATGCCGACCTTGCGCAGGCGCGGCACCAAGTCGGCGTCGCGGATGAGGTTCTGCGCCCGGCTGAGACAGAACCAGCTCATGTCGAGCCTTTTCTTTTCCAGCTCCTCGACCAGATCGACCATTTTCTGGCGGTCGGAGTTGAAGTCGTCGTCCATGAAAGTCAGTGCTTTGACGCCATATTTCTTGTTCAAAAGCTCCATTTCATCGGCCACCGCCTTGCCCCCTCGGGTGCGGTGCGAAGTAAAGTCCCGCGGATTGCGCTGGTCCACGAGCCACCACTCGTAGCAAAAGTGGCAGGCCCCTTCGCATCCTCTGGAGGTCACGGCTTCGTTGTAGTTGGGAATGACCGAGTAGCCGTAGTACCGCTCCATTGGAAAAAGATCATAGGCCGGCATCGGCAGCTCGTCGAGATTGCCGATCACGGGGCGCGCCGGATTCAGAACGACCTCGTAGCCTTTGCGCCAAGTCAGACCGCGGACCGCGGCAAAGTTCGGCGCCGGCTTGTTAAGCTCATCGAGCAATTCCCAGAGCGTATATTCGTTGTCGCCAAAGACTCCGACGATGGCGAAATCAAGCTGCGGCTGCGCCGCCATGATCTCCCTGGGAACCGCCGTATACATGAGCCCACCGGCGACGGTCACGGTGGTGGGGAGCGCCGTTTTGATCGTTTTCATCGCCGCATGAAAGCGGTTGAGCTGCGCCGCGCCCCCCGCGGCGGGGATCATCGAGCCAAAGAAGACAACGTCGGGCCGGCGGCGCTTGACCTCATCGAGCATTTCATCATCATTAACGCCCAGCGCGCGGCAATCGAGAACGGAAACTTCGGCGGCTTGCTTTTGTCGGATAAACGCGCCAACCTGGGAATGAAGCGAGTTGACGGCCAGGTGCTTATCACCCCAAGGCGCCCAATTGCCCATCGGCGGCGTGATGAAGAGAAGTTTCATGAGGTCCCCTACTTCGACGGTGATGGCTAGGTTGTAAATTAGTTAATACATAAACGATTGTCAAGGTGAAGCCAACGAAAAGCAAGATTACCGGCTGGCAATCGCTGGAACTTTGATCTTGGCAATGGAGTCAAGGAGAATTAACTGTTGACAAGCTGTCAACCTTTTGCTACAGGTTCGCGAAACTGGGCGTCCGAAGGGGTATGTTCGACAAAATCATAGGAGGGTAACCATATGGCCAACCAAGTCGCCGAGGAACAATTATTAGACGTACGCGTAGCCGAGGCATCCGCCGCGTATAAGTTCTATCTTAACCAGGAAAAGAAAATCCTGGGAACCGCTGCGGTCATCATTTTCCTAACCGCATGGGAGTTGACGGGCAACACTTTACAGCTCATCAACCCTATGTTCATGAGCGCGCCGTCGCTGGTATTTAAGGCTGGGTATCAACTGTTCGCCAGCGGGGAAATCTATAACGACTTATATGTCAGCGGTATCGAGTTCTTCTGGGGCTATTTCCTTTCGGTTATTTTCGCTGTTCCCTTCGGCATCATGGTGGGCTGGTACAGGAGGGCGAGCTACGTCTTCGATCCTTTTATCAATGCGATGAACGCTACCCCACGCATCGCCCTCTTGCCTTTGGTGATCATCTGGCTGGGGATCGGCATTCTCTCCAAAGTAGGTATCATCTTCCTTGGCGCAGTATTCCCTATCCTTATCAACACCCGAGACGGCGTGAAAACCACCCCTCATAATCTTCTGACCGCGGCGCGGAGTTTTGGCGCCTCAGAATGGCAGATCTTTAAGAGCGTGGTGTTACCTTCGACCCTACCGTTTATCCTCACAGGCCTGCGGCTTGGCGTCGGCCGGGCTCTGATCGGCGTGATGGTCGGAGAGCTCTATGCAGCGACTGCCGGTATCGGGTTTATGATCACGGTGGCAGGGGCGACCTTCCAGACCGACAAGGTATTTGTCGGCGTGCTTGTCTTCGCCATTAGCGGCATGACAGCGATGGAGGTGCTTACCCGGCTTGAGTCCCGTTTCGACACGTGGCGGGTCAAGGTGGGGGCGCAGGCGTAGTTTCTTATCGTTTCTCGTAAGTTAATTTAAAAGGTGGCCGCCCGGAATTGGCGGCCACCTTTTTTTGCCCAGTTTCGGGATTGCAATTCGCGGATTATCGAGTTAGCAAGAACCCGGCCCCAACTTCCCGTCCCCGATTTTCTTAAGCGACTCCCAATTCGATGCCCGAAATCGGTTGTGCTAAACGGGAACCATCGCCGATTTCCTCAATTGCATTCACACCGGTCCTTACAATAAGGTCCCCTTAGACTAACTGGCACTCCCCGAAGGCGACAATTATGCGAGGATTGACTGGTCTCTTATTTCTTATCGTTTTCATTCTGCTGTTGTCATTTCGCCAGGGGCTCGGCCTCTATGTCGACTGGCTGTGGTTTGCCGAAATCGGCTATACACAGGTATTCACCACGAGCCTGAGTTATAAGTTTACGCTGGCCCTCGTATCCGGGCTTTTTGTCGCCGCTCTCATTTATTTGAACGTCAAGATCGCCGCTGCCATGCCAAGCGGCCCTCGCCATTCCACTGCCGACAATGTCATTGAGCTTCCACCAGCGGAACTCGTCGATCCCCTGCTGCGACGATTGCTTCTCCCCGCCGCACTTATCATAGGTTTGATCGTAGCGCCTCAAGCGGCGTCAAACTGGGAACTGTTGCCGCTTTTTTTAAATCCCGTGCCGTTTTCCCTGAATGAACCGCTCTTCGACGTGGATATCGGCTTCTACGTTTTCCGCTTGCCGATGTTGTTAAAGATCTACAACTGGTTGACCTTCGTTTTAACCTTCGCGCTGCTCGCCAGTGTCGCAGTTTACCTTCTTTATCGGGGAATTATCTACGGACCGCGAGGGGTGGTATTTTCCGCGCGCGCGCGTAAGCACCTGCTGGTACTCGCCGCATTGTTCTTGGCCGTGAAAGCCGCCGGTTATTATTTGGAAGTCTTTGAGCTGGTTTAGTCTTCCCGGGGTGCAGCGTTCGGCGGGAGCTATACGGACGTGTACGCCAATTTGCCGGCTTTGCGGCTTCTCTGCTTTCTGGCTTTAGCGGCGGCCGCTAGCTGCCTGATCCAGACCTCTCGGCCGGGGTGGCGCTATCCCGTCGCCGGCGTTGGAGCTTTGGTCGTGGCGCACGTCATCGGTGTCCAGCTTTACCCATACCTCGTGCAGCGTTTTCGTGTGGTGCCGAACGAAGTCGCCGCCGAACGGCCCTTCATCGAGCGCAACATAAAATTCACGCGGCTGGCATACGGCCTGGACAAAATCGAGAGCAAGGAGTTTCCCGCCGAAGAGCAGTTGGCCGCCGCCGATCTCAAGCGCAACGACTCGACCATCAAGAACATCCGGCTGTGGGATCACCGCCCGTTGTTGGCCGCTTCCGCGCAACTACAGGAGATCCGAAATTATTATAAATTCGTCGACGTCGATAACGACCGGTATATCATCGACGGCAACTACCGCCAAATGATGCTCTCCGCCCGCGAACTCTCGCATCAACACCTCCCCAGCCGCATCTGGATCAACGAGCACCTCACCTACACCCACGGCCACGGCCTCGTTTTCGGCCCCGTCAATCAAGTGATCTCGGGGGGACAGCCGGAATTTTTCATCAAAGACATCCCGCCGGTGTCCACGGGCGCGATCAAGATCACCCGTCCTGAGATTTATTTCGGCGAGCTCGCCAATGATTATGTCTTCGTCAAATCCAAGGCGCAAGAATTGGACTATCCCGCTGGCGACCAGAACATCTACACGACCTACGAAGGACGAGGGGGCGTTCCCGTCGGATCGATCTGGCGTAAACTACTGTTCTCCGCTCATCATGCGACGTTGAGAATTTTGTTCTCGCAAGATATTACCGGCGAAAGTCGCATCGTTTACCACCGGAAGATTGATGAGCGGGTCAAGAAAATCGCCCCCTTTGTTACCTTCGACCACGACGCCTACCTGGTTATCGCCCAAGGAGGACGGCTTTTTTGGATCATCGACGGGTATATCAAGTCTGACCGCTTCCCCTATTCAGAGCCGGTCGGTCGGCAGGGAACCAATTACATTCGCAACTCCGTTAAAGCCGTGGTCGATGCTTATAATGGCACCGTAGATTTCTATCTGAGCGACCTCAACGATCCGATCATACAATCCTACGCCAAAACCTTTCCTAATCTGCTCAAGCCCCTGTCCGCCATGCCCGAAGATCTGCGCGAGCATATTCGTTATCCCCAGGATCTGTTTTCCATCCAGGCGCATATGTACGCGACCTATCACATGCAAGATGCCCAGGTTTTCTACAATAAGGAAGACCTTCTCAGCATCCCGCGGCGCACCATCGAAGGCCGAGAACGGGAGATGGAGCCCTATTACACGATCATGCGACTGCCCGGCGAGGCTAAAGAGGAATTCGTTCTTCTGCTGCCTTTTACGCCGAACAAAAGAGACAACATGCGCGCCTGGCTGGCGGCGCGCAGCGATCCGCCGCATTACGGAAAACTCACGGCCTTGGATTTTCCCAAAGCCAAGCTCGTGTACGGGCCGAAACAGGTGGACGCGCGCATCGACCAAGACACTATCATTTCCCAACAGCTGTCCCTTTGAAGCCAGCGGGGGGTCGCAGGTCATTCGCGGCAGCCTGCTGGCGATCCCTATCGAGAAATCGCTCCTTTATGTCCAACCGCTTTACCTGGCTGCGGAGCAAGGCTCGTTGCCGGAGCTCAAACGCGTCATCGTCGCTTTTGGCAACCAGATCGCTATGGAGGAAACCCTGGAGCAATCTTTGCAAAAAAATCTTCGGCGGCAAACCCGCGCGGGAAGCCGCAACGCCGGCCGCCCCGGTTGAAACGGCGAACGAGGGAAGGGATCTAGCCCGCCAAGCGCTCGATCACTTCCAGCGCTCGCAGGAGAGGCTACGGCAGGGCAACTGGAGCGGCTACGGCGAAGAACTGAAAAAACTCGAGACCCTGCTTCGACAGATGCAACCGGGCCGTTGATCCCGTGTATTTCTTGCCCCCGCATCGGCCCGCTCCCTCGTCTTTTCAGCCCTTTGCTGTTATAAGATCGCGATGATCAGTCAACGCCGGAAACTCGCCATCCGTGGAATTATTTTCTTGGCTTTGATGGTTTTGCTTTTCTCTTTCAGCCGTTACATTCCGCAGCCGCTGAGCGCCTTGGCGCCCGCGGGGGAGGATTGGGACGACTTTGAGGGTATCTATTCGAGCAGCGACCAACTGAGCAAGTTCCTACAATCCCTGGGGCCTTATTCGCCAGCCGTCTTCGTGCTATTTCAAGTGCTTCAGGTGGTCGCCGCACCGTTTCCCGGCGAACTAACCGGAGTGGCAGGCGGTTTTGTGTATGGCGAAACGTTGGGTTTCATCCTATCAACCGTAGGGCTCACTATCGGTTCGTGGATCGCCTTCGAGCTGGCGAGCATCCTGGGCCGGCCCTTCGTGGAAAGGTTTATAAGCCTGGACGTGCTCCATAAGTTTGATTTTCTCACGACCAACACCGGAGCGATGATCTGCTTCCTGTTATTTCTGATCCCAGGCTTTCCCAAGGACTACCTCTCATATCTCCTGGGCCTTAGCCGAATGAAACTGAGCACATTTCTGATGCTTTCGATTATCGGACGCATCCCGGGAACCTATCTCCTGACCCTTCAAGGCGCCAAGTTTCGCGATGAGCAATACTATCAGGTCGTGATATTCGCAAGCGCCTCTGCTTTGATCCTGCTGGTCGCCTACCTTTACCGGGAAAAGATCTACCATTGGATCAAACATCGACATGAAGCTTGAATCATCGACGAGGTCGGCGACGCATTGCCTGGAGCGAGGCAGGAGCAGTCCTGTTAACGCCGCCAGTCCGCCGGTTAGAAACTCAGGCTCCGCGTTAAAAAATAAAAAACCGGCGCGATTAAAATCCGGTACCAGCCGAAGAGTGTCAAGCTGCCACGACCTAGAAAGCTGACAAATCCTTTTACGGCCATAAGCGCAACGACAAAGGAAATCACGAACCCGACTCCGAATAGCAGTGAATCGTCGAGAGCGAACGCCTCGCGCATTTGGAACAGTTCATAACCCGTCGCCGCAAACATAATCGGCACCGCGATCAAAAAAGAAAACTCCGCCGCGCTCTTACGGTCCAGACCCAGCAGCATGCCACCCAAAATAGTTGCAGCCGCCCGCGACGTCCCAGGCCAGAGCGACAGGACCTGGAACAGCCCGATACCGAACGCCTGTGATGCAGTGAGCGCCTCCAAGGAGTTCGAGCGCCGCCCCGCCACAAACCGTTCCGCCAAAAGGATCGCCGCGCCGCCAACCAGCAACGCCAAGGTCACGGCTTCAGGCGTGAACAGTCTTTCCTTGATCGCGTGGCGAGCGACGAAGCCCACCGACAGGGCCGGAAGCGTTGCCAGCCCGATCCGCCACAGGCCCGCCCAACCTGCCAGCGTCGAATCGGTACGGAACCTCGACTCAGGGCCGTTGGGAATGAGCCCGAGAAACCTGCGCCAGTAGAGAAAGACCACGGATAGCACCGCGCCCAATTGAATCGCGACCTCGAAGCTCGACGCCTTATCGCCGACAAAACCAAACAGATGCCCGGCGATAATCAGATGTCCCGTCGAGGATACCGGGATGAATTCGGTCAAGCCTTCGATGATCCCCAGCGCGATCGCGATAGCTAACATTTCCAAGAGGCCTCCTTCTGCAATAAAGCGCGGCCGCCCCCGGTCGGGAGCCTACTTTCCCGCCTTCCATTTTTCCTGAGCAAATTTAATGAGCGCCGGAAGCAGCGACAGCACAATTACGATGGCAATAACAACGTGGATGTGTTTCTGAATATTTGGAATCATCGTGCCGAGAAAATAACCCGTCAAAGTGGTTGTCATGACCCAGAAAATCCCGCCAAACACATTATAAGAGATAAACTTTCGATATTGCATCGCGCCGACTCCGGCGACCACCGGCGCGAAGGTTCTTATGATCGGCACGAACCGAGCGATGAAAATCGTAAAACCGCCGTGCCGATCATAAAACTCCTTCGCCGAAATGAGATGCTTACGATTGAAGAACAACGAATTGTCCCTGGTGAAAATTTTAGGCCCGGTGCGCGCCCCGATCCCGTAGCCGACCGTGTCGCCAGCGATGGCCGCTAGACTGAGGGTTGTATTGAGTGTCAGCAAATCGAGATCCCCCCGCGCGGCAAAAATGCCCGCGGTCACCAACAGGGAATCTCCAGGCAGGAAAAACCCTACGAGCAAACCGGTCTCGATAAAAACAATGACGATCAGGACGAGCAGCCCTCCCGTCCGGACCAGCAACTCCACGTCATAAATCCGGTGAAATAGATCCCAAAGTATTTCCATATTGAATTTCCATCCTCGTTTCAGTACATCCTCGTTTGCACCGCGGCCCGCCCCATCTCCAACCGATTTTCCGAATAGATTCCTACAGGCGAGATCACGGCTTTGTCGCCAAGACGTAACCATCCGCCCGCAAAAGTTCTTTGGTGACGACGCCGACCGTGTCATTGAACCGCGAAGCCATCTTTACATTGAGCAATAACCGAATGGGCCTTCGCTCACTATCCCAGGCCTCTTTGAACTCCTCGTAAGTAAAGAACACCTTGCCGTAACCCGGTGCGGGCGCCGGCTGAAATCGCGCCACGTAGGGGCTCCCTAATGATGTCGCCTTCCCTCGTTCCGCCACCACCCACATCGGACGGTCGAGGGCAAGATAATAGAGCAGTCCGGTCATGTAAATGTCATATGCGGCAAACTGGCTCTCGCGGGAGATGGCGGGGCCCAAATTCTTCGCCAGGATGTTTGTGGAGCGGCGAAACGAGCCGGTTTCGACCAACATGGCGAGCAAGAAGAAAAACGTTGTCGTGCTTGCGAACGAACAGTTAAACAGCCCCGGTTGATCGTTCCAGAATCCCTTGGCGTTGGCGGCGATACAAACAACGTGGAAAAGAACCAGCGCGAGCCCACAGCTGGCCAGAAAAAAACCGCCATCGGGAATTTTTTTCTGCAGCTCCGCGGTAAAGAGTGCCGGCCAAAACGCCCGCGAAACAATGCCAAGGATGGCCGCCGCTGTGACTGCCCAAGGTAGATAGAGAAGCCACCTCTTGCCGTTTATCGGGCCGTTTTGGAAGAGCGCCGCGATCATCCGACCCGTCAGGACCGCTAGAGCTGGGAAAATCGGCAATATGTAATGCGGCAGTTGCGAATTCGAAGCCGAGAAAAAGACCATGGGCAACAGAACCCAGAGAACCAAGAATAAATCGCCATCGTCAAGATTTCGCCAGAGACGACGCACGGCAAAAGGCAACAGCGCACTCCAGGGCACAAAACCGAGCGCCAAGACCCCCGAGAAGTAATACCAGTCCTTGGAGCGATTGAACTCGTCGGTAAAGTAGCGGATGAAATGTTCATCCCAAAAGTAATAGCGCAGGTAGCCGGGATTGCGGGCTTCGGCCCAAAGGTACCACGGAACGACCAACGCGAGATAGCTGACCGCACCCGGCAGGAGGTAGAGTCTACGCAAAACGAACCATCGACGCGAAAGTAGGAGATAAAAAAAGCAGACCATGCCGGGAATGATCAAACCCACCAGGCCTTTGATCAGTGTTCCGACGCTCAACGCCGAGTACAAAACCAGACATTGTAACTTGCGGGTCCTGTCGTCCTCCGAATGCGCCGCCGAATAGAAGGCACAAAGCGCCAGCGAGATGAATAGCGTCAGGGACATTTCGATGATCACCAACCGTGCGAGCAGAAAAAATTCGACGCTGGTCGCCAGAATCAGCGCGCTCCACAATGCCACCCACCTTCCCCAACGTCTATCGGCGAAGCGGAAAACCAGCAGCAGACAGCCCAGCGCCGCCAACGCCGACGGCAGTCGCGCAGCCCATTCCGAGACACCCAAGAGCTTGAACGAGACCGCGACGAGCCAGTAGAAGAACATGGGTTTATCCAACACCGGCACGAAATTCTCGTGGGGCGTTACCCAATCGTTGAGCAAGAGAATCTCGCGAGCTTTTTCGGCGTTTCGCGTTTCATCGGGCTCGAATAGAGCCGCTCCACCGAGGTTGGCGAAAAAAAGCACGAGGCATATTAGGCCAAGAGCCAAGGCACTGCGGCGGTCCGATCGCGAGGAAGACAAAGAGGCCGGTGACAGGGTGGTCAGGTGCTCGATAGGGTAACTCCAGGGAATTTCTGGAAAACGATTCTTGCCAACAGGATTACCTGAGCCCGGTTTATTTGCAAGACCATTCAGGCACGTGATACGCGCAGCGGGGAACATCCCGGCGAAAAGGATTGTCTATCCCCGTTCTCCGGCCGGGCCGAACTCGCTTTACCCAGCAATGCGTTGACATAGATTACCCCCAGGCGTAGCGTGCTCGCGTGTGGTATGTTGTTCTCGCCATGGCGAAGGTTGCGAGGCCAGCGATGACGCATCGTGTCAAAAAGAGCCGTTTCCTGCTTTCAATTCTCTTGCCGTTCACGTTGCTTCCTTTTTATTTAGCCGATAGCCAGCAACCGGTGGCCAGTTTTTACTATGACGAACGCGGCAACGTCGTGCGCCAGGAGCGCGACACCAACGGCGACGGCAAAATGGACCGTTGGAGCTATTATGACCCACAAGGCCAGATCGAGCGTGTCGAGCAAGATAGTAATTTTGACGGCAAGCCCGATTTATTTGCCTACTATGAAGCCGGCAAGCTGGTTCGGCAAGAGATCGCCAGCAGGAATGACGGGCTGATCGACACCTGGCTTTTCTTCGACCCGCGGGGAGAGATCGAGCGCAAGGGTCAAGACCCAAACCGCTCGGGCAAACCAACGGTTTGGCTCCACTATCAAAACGGCCAGGTTGTCCGCAGCGAAGAAGATACCAAGCTCGCCGGAAAAACGGACCGCACCGTTTACCTTCGCGATGGCAAAATAAGCCGCGTCGAGGAAGACACCAACGGCGACGCCAAGCCCGACAGTTTCGCCTACTATGAAAACGGCCAGCTCGTCAGAAAAGAGCTCGACCGCAAATTCTCGGGCAAGATTGATCTTTGGGGTTACTACCAGGATGGAAAACTCGTCAAACAGGAAGAGGATATTCACGGCAACGGAAAGAAAGGCAGAGTGGTTTACTTTCAGGGGGCGGACGTGGTTCGCCGCGAAGAGGATAGCGCCGGGCGTGGCCGGACGGACATGATCGAGGTTTTTTCCCAAGGAAAGATCGTTAAGCGCATTCGAGACACCAAGGGTACCGGCAAATGGGATACGGTCTTTTACTTTAATGACAACGAACTTGTTCGCGAAGAGCGCGACACCGACGCCAACGGTATCTTCGACTTACGAATAATCTACGAAAAGGGCCAGATCGTCCGCCAAGAGGCGGACACCAATGGCGATCGAATGGTCGACGTTTGGGTCAACTTCCAGAATGGCGAGCAGATTGAACAGTTGGAAGACCAGGCTTTTCGCGGTAAGATTACCGCTCGCTATGTTTTCAAAAGCGGCCAAGTCACAGGCCAGGAACAGATTGCGGACAGAGAACCACCGACCGCTGCCCCTCCCTTTGGCTCAGTTGACCAGGAGCTGCGAAATATGACGAGTTTTACGCCTTCATCGGCTGGTGACACTAGGGTTCTCGCGGGGCAGTCGGGGTTGCCGTTGGCAGTGGAAATAAAGTAGACTTTGCCTTGGGTCCGATATGATTAATCGCCCGGGATTCATTCTTATCGTTTTGCTGGTGGCACAGGCCGGGTGCGACCCTGTGCCGGTTCAGTATCCGCCAGGCTCAATCCCTTATCCTAACGCAAATAATCCTGCAGCGGCGCCGGCACAGCCCCAGTTTCAAATTTCAGGTTGCCAGCGCGGTCAGCACGCGTGGGGTTCGATGATGGAGGGGTTTGCCATGGGGGGCTCGATTGGGGGTCCCTATGGCGCGGGCGCCGGATTGATAGTCGGATTAATTAAGCACGCGGTTACGTTCGAATCCGAATGCGCCCAGCTCCACGCCAAGATCGGGTCGGAGCAACTGAAAGACCAACAGCTCGAAGCCGCCATAGAACAAGAATTGGAACGACAGCGCGCGCTGGAAACCCAGATCGCCGGGTCATCGGCAACGGGCCCTCAGCCGACTGCGGTTCCAACGCGTGCCGCAACTCAGCCCCAGGCTCCGCCGTTGAAACCCAGCCCGCAGTCCAAACCTGCGCCAGACAGAACCGTGCTCGCCTCCCTCGGGAAACCGAGCGCTCCCGCTGCTCCGGCCTCGCCTTTCAAGAACGTGGACGTGAGAGATACCAACGGTGACGGTGTGCCGGATCTTTGGATTTATTACGACCCCAAGAAACCTGGGGAAATCATTCGCCAGGAAGAAGCGACGAAAGGGGATGGCCGAGTCGATACCTGGAGCTATTTCAAAGACGGAAAGCTGATTCGCCGGGACGTCGACAGCAAGCATCAAGGACGGCCGGATACCGTCTTTTATTATGACGGCGACAAGTTAGCCCGAGAAGAACACGACGAAACCGGCCAAGGACGTATTACCTTCCGCGCCATCTACGAGGGCGGGCGGCTCGCGAAGGTCGAGAAAGACCTCAATGGCCAAGGCAGGCCCGACCTTTGGGTCTATTACGACACGGCGAAACAGAGCGAAACGGTCATCAAAGAAGAACGCGACCTCAACGGCGACGGCCTGGTCGATCTATGGACCTATTACGAGAACGGTCGGCTGGTGCGCCGCGATGTCAGCGCGGTCGGACTCGATCTCCTTTCCAAATCGGAGCAGATTCCCGTTTCGACCACTGAGCTAAGATAAGTTCCGCCAGCCGCTGGTTGATATGACTCAGGATAGACTAAGTGACCTGGGAGATTTGGGGCTGCTTTCCCTGTTTCGCAGCCCATTCCTTTTCCCATCCCTGCTTTTTCACGCGTTGCTATTCTTGCTCGCCGGGCGGGCAACGACGTTCTCGATTACCAAGCCGGATACCACGCCGATTTCAGTTCAACTCATGGAGGTGAGGGACGGCGGCTCAGACAACAAAAGTATTGGTCCGGGCCGCGGTCCCGGTGGACCGAAGTCTCAACCAAAACTAGGCACGCCGACCCCGCCGGTGCAACAAACCGGGAAGCTGGAGAGCGGCGCCGTCGAAAGCGTGACGCCAAGTCAAAATAATGTTGAAACCGCGCCGCCGCCCAAGCCTGTCGTCCTTCCCGCGCCGCGGGTCTTAGCCGCCGACGCCCGCCAAGCTGCCGTCAACGCCAAGGAGACCTCGCCGGACTCCTTGGTTCGGCTGCCCACCAGAGAAGCGCCAACCCAGCTCCCGGGCAGTACGACCGCTGATAATGAAATGAGCCAAAAAAGCCTTGCCGCGCTCAAGGGCGTTGGCGACGCGCCGGGAATCAAGGCGCTAAAAGAAGGCGCACAAATACCCGGCGCGCTCAAAGGCACGGGAAGCGGTATCGGACCCTACGGTGTGCCGGGAGGCAGTAAGACCGGTACCGGTTTGGCCGGCGGCGGCACAGGGACCGGGACCGGTGGAGGAAGCACCACAGGCTTAAAGGGCATCTCGAATGCCGACTACAACCAATACCTGAACCGATTGAGGAAACGCGTCGAATCGAGATGGACATATCCTGAAAACGTGACGGGTGTCCAAACGGTTGCGATCCGATTCGCTCTTGACCGGGCCGGTAAACTCGTCCATGCAGACGTGCTCGAGTCCTCCGATCCCCGTTTGAACGCGAGCGCGGTAGACGCGATGAAACGAGCCTCTCCCTTCGAACCGATACCCGAAAGTTTGAAAGACATGGCCAATGAGCCCTTGCTTATTAAATTCACGGTAACCATCCGCGTCCGCAGTTAATTTCTGTTCATTTCGTATTTCTACGATTAGTCCGTTTCATTGAATAATTTTCAAATTTAGGTCATCTTCATCACAACCTCTGGAAGGACGTGACCATGGAGCAGCAGGGCCTGGACCTAATCGACATCATTCATAAGGGCGCCATCGCCACTTATCCGTTGATCTTGTTGTCCATCGTCAGCGTCGCCGTGGTCTTTGAGCGCCTTTGGTCTCTGCGCAGCATCTCCTCCGTCACGTTAAGAATCACAGAATCGATCTTGGATCCGATCAAGAAAGGCCAACGCGACCTCGCCATCGCCATCTGCAAGCAGAACTCCCACTCGCCGGCGGGTAGGATATTTTTGAATATACTCGACCGCGAAGCCGGCCAGCGGCTCGAGGTGACCAACAATTTCGCTGCCGAGGCGATGTTTGAAGAGACCCAGAAGTTGAAAAAGCACCTGTGGATCCTCGGCACCGTCGCCAGCAGCGCGCCGTTCATCGGACTACTCGGCACCGTGGTGGGCATCATCAAATCCTTCGAAAGCATGGCGATCGCCGGCACCGGCGGCTTCGCCGTCGTGGCAGCAGGCATATCCGAAGCGTTGGTGGCCACGGCGCTTGGTTTGGCGGTGGCGATCATCGCCGTAATATTTTATAATTATTTTCAGACGCGGATAGCGACCCTGAACGGTCTGTTTCGCATTGAGGCCGCCAAGATCCTTCAGCACATCAGCGGGTGAGGTGTTTGACCATGGCAATGACTCCGCTCGGCGGCAACGGCGAGAACTCCGACATCATGGCGGAGATCAACATCACGCCGCTCACCGACATATTTCTAGTCCTGCTGATCATTTTTATGATCACCAGCTCGGCGATGATCGAATCGGGCGGCAAGGTGAACCTGCCGAAAGCCGTCGCCACGCAATCCGAGAGCCGGGGAACGACGGTGACGCTCTCACCGAAACGAGATATCTACGTCAATCAGAAAAAAGTCAGCGAGGAAGGTTTGGAAGCGGCTCTCAAGGACGCGCTCAACTCGAATGCGAATAAGATCGTCATACTGCGCGGCGACAAGGACGTGCTGCTCGGAGATACCGTGAAGGTAATGTCGATCATCAAGCGCGCCGGCGCCTCGGAAATTGCCATCGCCGCCGAGGCTGAAAGAGTCAAACGGTAGATTTACGTTGCGCACTCGGCTCAGCCAAGCGATTTGGGGCTGATCCGCCCTCCGGCGGAGTCTTGGCACACCGCCCACCTCTTTTCTCCCCGGCGACGCGGGGGAGGATGTAAGGAAGGGGCTTGAACGATTTGAACGGCTGGAACGGTTTGAACTTTAGACCTTAAGACGCCACGGGACATTTATCGCGGCGGACCTTCAGCCGGCAGCGGGAGTTGGGAGGGACGCCTGAGGCTATCCTCTCTGCTCCGTTCCACGTCCCGTTGAATTTCCGCCTGGCTTCTCCCCAGCCGTTCGACCTCGAGTTTGAGTTTTTTCTCCCGCTCCAGGAAAACTTCCAGATCGAGGGATTTTTGCGTGCCGGCCTGATAGTAAATCGTGATCGAATCGCGTCCCGTGGTGCCGTCGCTGGCGCGCGCGAAGACATCGATCTGGTTACGCCCTTCAACGACCGGCACCGCGGACGAAAAAAAACCGTCCGCGGCTAATCGAAGGTTGGTCGCTTTCTGGCCAATGGTTTGATTGACGATTTGAACGTAATCGACGCCGACCACCGAGATATTCTCGACCACCGCCAAAACATCCGCCGGCCGCATCACCGGTGTGTAGGTTCCGCCGCTTTCCTTGGCGATGCCGACGGCGGCCAGCGGGTATGTTAGAGCTTCTTCGCCGAGGGCGAAGACATGGACTTTGACGCCGGCCTTACCGGCCAACCGGGCAGCGTTGATTGCCAGGTTAGCGTCCTCGGGGGTCACCCTTTTACCACCGCCGATGGGTAAGGTTGGAAAGCCATCGGTCAAAAGAAACTCGACCTTGACCGCGTCGGTTCTTTTTTCACTCATGCCGAAGCCCATCAGCTCCGTGATGCCGGTGCGGATCCCTTCGACCATATTGGTCCCGCCATACGGACCGGCCCGCAGGATATCGTCCAGTCCCCGCCGCACCTGATCGAAGTCCTGAGTCAGCGGCTGCAGTAATTTTGCGCCCTCGCTAAACGTTATCACGCCGACCCGGGTGGCTTGCGCGTTGAGCTGAAGCAGCAGCCGGCGCGCAGCCGCGACCTCGGCGGCCAAGATCGAATTGCGTAAATTTCTCATGGGCGGCGATCCTAGACTCAATCCCCCGATGCTGATCTGCGGTCTGGGAAACCCCGAAGAACCGGCGCCGTCCGGGATTTGCCCGGCATCGCCGAGATCAACCCCGGCGTACTGGATCGTGCTGCCGGAAATATCGATGACCAGCATGATGTCGACGTTGGAAGAACGAGCGGCTTGGCTCGCGACTTTACCGCTGACCAAGATCGCGCTCTGATCCTGGGTGATACGATCATCGGTCTTCGGAGAGAGAATCTGAATCTTAGGCTCGGCTGGCCGGACCGGCGTTGGCCCCAAGATCACGAGGAAGAAAACCAGCCACAGCTTGACGAACCGAAATAACGATGGGTTCATGGTGGCACCTCAGAGCCATTAACGCTAACATGATCGAGAAGGGGTGTAAACGGGCGCTTGCCCCGCAGGGACCCAGTGCGATTTCTGCTCAAGGCCATAGTGTGTTATAACTTCGGATATGCGAACGCGAGAGATCCTCTCGATAGCCATCGTATCGATTTTCGCTTCCGCGCTGACGGCTTTCGCCGATTTTACTTTGGTGCTGAAAAACGGTCGGCGAATCACCGCGCAGAGCTACCGCGAAGAAGGTTCGACGATAAAAATTCACGGTCTGGGCGGCGAGTTAGGCATCCCCAAGGATCAGATTCAAACCATTTTGAAGGCGGACCAAAGCGAACCACGGGGCCTCAGTATTTCTGACTTGGAGGCTTCCGCGCCCCCACGTTCAGCTCCCGCACAAAAACCACCCCCGACGCTGGCGCGGGACGCAGCGCAACCGTCAAGTCCAGGAGAAATAAGGCCAGCCGTCAATGACGAGGAAAGGAAGGAATATCAAAAGAGACTCGCGGAGGTTACGCAGAAACTGGAAACCGCAAAGCGGGAGTATCTCAACGCCACACAAGGCGGCGGAACTTCGTCGAACGTAAGCAAGGAAGGATTTGGCGGTTGGGTCGCCGATCTCGGCTCGAGAATACGGGATTCCCAAAACGTGCCTGGAGGGGGAGGGCCCGCATCGACTCCGCCCATGCAAGGGTACGAGGCTCCGGTTTATACACCCAAGCAAAAAGAACTCAGTGACCTCCGTAGCAAGATCGATTTGCTACAAAGAGAGCGGGACAGTCTAATTCAAGAAATGAAGAGCAAGAATATCCCGACGACAGCCCCTTAAGCACCCCCCTTGGGTCACGTTATAATTGTTCCGCCGCCGCCCTGAGGCCCAAGAGATAGCTCTGCACACCGAATCCCGTGATCTGGCCCACCGCCGCTCCGGCGATATAGGAGTGCTTGCGAAACTCTTCGCGCTTGTAGATGTTCGAGATATGCACTTCGACTGTGGGAAGGCCCGCCGCCGTGATGGCATCTCTCAGCGCCACACTGGAGTGCGTATAAGCCGCCGGGTTGATGACAATGGCGCTATAGCGCCTCGGTGCTGCTTGAATCCAGGTGACCAACTCCCCTTCGCTGTTCGATTGACGGCAGTCGACCTGCACGCCGAGTTCCTGAGCCAAGGCTTGGACCTTTTTGTTGATTTGCTCCAAGGTGAGCCGGCCGTAAATATCCGGCTGCCGTTTGCCGAGCAGGTTTAGATTCGGTCCGTTGAGCACGAGAATTTTCTTCTTTGCCATGACTGATTCCTACCGATCGCCCAATATGCAACTCTGCGCTACGCCCCGAGGGCACCAAGAATCTCTCCCGGTGCAAGCCGATGAAAGCGGGTCTTGCCGATACCCGCGCATATGACGAATTTGATCTTTCCGCCCCCCGATTTCTTGTCCACTGCCATGCTTTGAATCAGGTCCTGCATCCGCACATCCGACGGGATATCCACCGGCAGGCACGCTTTCTCCACGAGCTTGCGGACGCGAGCGAAATCTTTTTCGTCGCAAAAACCTTGCTGCATCGAGATCGCCGCGGCTTTTACCATCCCGACACCCACCGCTTCGCCATGGAGGAAGCGGGTATAACCGGTGACCGCTTCCAAGGCATGGCCGACGGTATGACCGAAGTTGAGCACAGCCCGGTAGTCGTCCTCGCGCTCGTCTTTTTCGACCACCCTGGCCTTGATCGCGCAGGAGGTCGCGACGATTCGAGCCAATAGTTCGCGGTCCAGGCCGATGATTTTTTGCATTTCTTTTTCCAGCAGACCGAACAGCGCCGGATCGTCGATGATCCCATACTTGATCACTTCGGCCAGACCGGCAACCAGTTCCCGGCGCGGCAGAGTCCTGAGCACGGACACGTCGATCAGCACCAACTTGGGCTGGTAAAAGGCGCCTATCAAATTCTTGCCATCGTGATGATTGACCCCGGTTTTACCACCGACGCTTGAGTCCACCTGGGCGAGCAAGGTCGTCGGCACCTGAACATAGGGAATGCCGCGCAGATAGGTCGCCGCGGCAAAGCCCGCCAGATCACCGACCACTCCGCCGCCGAGCGCCAGAATGGTGGACTTTCGCTCGAAGCGATCGCCGACGAGCCGATCATAAATCACCGACAGCGATTTGAGATCCTTGTGCTCTTCCCCCTCCGCCAGCAAGACCGGCGTCACTTCAAAACCCGAGCGGATCAACACTTCGTGGAGCGGATCGAGATAGAGTTGCGCGACCGTGGGGTTGGTAACCACCGCCACTTTGCCCCGCAAACCGGCCTGCTGGAGGAACTCTCCGGCGAGCGAGAGAATCCCCTCGCCGATGTGAATCGAGTAGGAACGCTCGCCAAGATCGACTCTCAACGTCTCCATGATCTCACTACCCCACGTTGGCCAGCCGAACGATCTTCTCGACAATTTCCCCGATGGTCAAGTCGCTGGTGTCGATGGCCGCATGGGCCTGGACATAGTTTTTCTCGCGCTGCTTTAATAGTTCTTCGATGCGCTCTCGGCGATCGCCGCCCTTTAACAGCGGGCGCTTGGCGCCGGGACCGGCCCGTTTAAGCAGCACCTCGGGCGACGCCGTGAGGCAAACGAGCAAGCTCTTCTCGCGCAGTAGTTTAACATTGTCCTCGTCCATGACCACGCCGCCGCCGGTGGCGATGATCTGGTTCTCTTGTTCAAGCACCTGTGCGAGCTTTTGCTTTTCCAGCCGGCGAAAATAGGCTTCTCCCTTGCGGCTGAAGATATCTTTTACTTTCATTTGGTCGGATTTTTCGATCACCCGATCCAGGTCAACGAAGCGCCGCTTGAGTCTTTTCGCCAGCGCCCGTCCCACGGCGCTTTTGCCGACGGCCATGAAGCCGGTAAGCGCGATATTTCCCTTTGGAATATGTGGCAACGCGTTAATAATTCTTGATCTGCTCTAGGTAACTCTCGTAGTTACGGGTGATCTCGCGCAGGGAATCGCCGCCGAATTTCTCGAGAAAGGCATTGGCAAGCTCAAAGGCAACCACGGATTCCCCGACGACAGCCGCCGCTGGCGCGGCGCAGACATCCGAGCGTTCGACGGAGGCATCGGTCGCCTGCTTGGTGCGCAGATCGACGGATTGAAGCGGGCTCATCAGAGTCGAAATCGGCTTCATGGCGACCCGAACGACCAATGGAGCGCCGTTGGTCATGCCGCCCTCGGTGCCGCCGGAATTGTTGCTGCCGCGATAAAACCCCGTCGGCACGATTCGCGGAGTTTCGTCGGTAACCATCTTGCTCGGATCGAAAAAGATTTCGTCGTGGACCTGCGAGCCACGCCGCCGCGCCATTTCAAAGCCGAGGCCGATCTCCACGCCTTTGATCGCCTGAATGCTCATCAAAGCCTGCGCCAAACGACCGTCGAGCTTGCGGTCCCATTGCGTATGCGTGCCCAGCCCAGGAGGCAATCCCAAGGCCACCACCTCGAAGATCCCGCCCAGCGTGTTGCCCTCTTTCTTGCATTCCTCGATCAACGCGATCATCTTTTCTTCCGCCTCGGGATCGGCGGCGCGCACGGGCGAATCCTCGGCGCGGGCGTAGGTTTCCTCGTAGGAAAGACCTTCCAAATTGGCCGCGACATTGCCGATGGAGCGAATATAACCCATGACCCGGATGCCGAATGGCGCCAGCAGTTGCTTGGCAAAAGAACCCACCGCGGTGCGCGACACCGTGTCGCGCGCGCTGGCCCGCTCTAAAATATCCCGAATATCCGAGCGGCCGTATTTGAGCACGCCGGTCAAATCCGCGTGGCCGGGACGGGGCTTGGTGACCGCAATCTTTTCGTCGCGGTCTGCCGGCGAGGCTGACATTTTTTTCGTCCAGTTCTTCCAATCACGGTTTTCGATGCCGAGCGCCACCGGCGAGCCGAGCGTCTCGCCCCAGCGGATGCCAGAGCGGATGTTAACCTCGTCTTTTTCAATCAGCATGCGGCCGCCGCGGCCGTAACCCTGCTGTCGGCGCCACAGGTCGTGGTTGATCTTGGCAACGTCGATGGCAAGACCCGCGGGCACTCCGTCGATGATCATCGTCAGACAGGGACCGTGAGATTCTCCCGCGGTGAAATAACGAAGCATGGGCGGAATTCTACTCTTTTCCAACGGTGTCGGCTAGGGGGGTAGACGCGGTATGCTTGATTTAGCCCCACTCGATACTATAAAATTTGACTGAATCTGGCGTAGGGTTCCTTGTTGTTTGGTGCGCTGAAAGGAGGAGTGGAGATGGACCTGCCGAAATGCCAAAAGTGCAACAATGGGGTGCTTATCCCTCTATCGGACTACGGGCAGGATGGGGCTTCCGTTACGTTCAAAGCCTGGGCCTGTACAAATCCGGACTGCGGCTTTTCACTCCGGGTAGATAAAGGCGAAGTCACTTACGGCAAGAGAATCGAGCCCAAGCACTAGTTCTTGACGTGCTCGTCACAGGACACTCGCTGAACTCTTCTCGGAGTGTGTGAAAAAATTCGTTCATGGTTCGACACTCTCACCACGAACGCGATAGCATCGATGGCAGTTCAGGTTCTTACCCGTTCGTTCCTTCGATAAACTCAGGACGGGCTCTGATCTCGTCGAAGGGCGATTGGCTATTTTTTCACACACTCTCAGTCCCGCGGGCAAGCCGGTGAAGTTCAGGGCGCCGAAGTTCAACACTCCAGCGCTTCATCATTCTCTAATACAACAGCTCTAACTCGGCATGCTGCGGTTAAAGCTTTGAATCGCCCGCCCGAACAGCTCGCAGCCTTTTTTCAACGCCTCCAGGCATTTTTGCTGCGTCGCGCCATCCTGAGCGTAGCGACTGAGAATTTCCGGCGCGATCCACTCATGCCCGGCCTCGTCGGCCAGCAGTGTGTCGCGGTAAATCGACGCAGTTTTGGGATCGATGGGAGCAACCCGTTCGATGAAAGACTTGGAGGTTCTGGGAAAGAACTCCTCATGTCCGAATTGCACGCTGGCGATCAACTCGCAGAGCGAAGTCAACGACGCGTGAAAATCCCACAGCTCTTTTAATTCCGGCAGCGGCTTATTCCACAGAACGTCGGGATCGCCGTTTAGTTCCTTGATTCTTTGGCGCAGAATCGAGGTGTGTTTGAGCTCGTTGACGACATACTCCGACATCGGCTGTTGCAGATCCAGATCGGGGATTTGACCGACCCATCGTGCGGTAACCTCCGCCGCCTTTCGCTCCATCACCACGCCGAACTGGAGCCGGCGCAACACGATCGCCGGGCTAAGCGGCTTCTCGGCTCCATAGCTCTTTCTTTCAGCGTTCAGCTTTTCCCAATACGCCTCACGGCACTCGGCCAATCGATTGAGGAACTCCTCCGCCTTCAGAGCTTCCATAATTAACCTCCCACGAATAGCTACAGGGTAATTGACTTGGGAAATCTTTTAGGTTTTAACAATACAGGATTTTTCTTTTTCATAAAACCGGGTCGACTGATTGTCGTCGGCTCGAAAATATCTTCCCATGAATAGTGTCGAGGCTAAAGCTTACGTCGACAATCTCTATGCGGATCTCTACGCCCACTGGGAGCGCAAGATCAATCAAGGCCAGTTCATGAGCCAGTTGCGGGATGGAAGTCTCCCCTTAGCGAGCGCGCGCAGCTTTTTTAAAGACTGGGGGCTTTTCTCCATCGAAGTCGTCGCGCTCAACGCCGTTTCCTATTACGTGCACCTGCCGTTTTTCGTCAGCAACTTTGACCTGCTGCCAGCCTTCTCGGACAAGATCGCCGAGGAACTCATCTCGCCCAAACCTCCCGGTCATATTCTGATCCTGATGGAGACCGCCAAGGCGCTAGGCCTTTCGAAAGAAGCATTGTTCGAACAGCCGGCATCCGCGCCGGGGCGGGCGATCAGCGATTACTGCCGGCGGATTTTTCAGGACGGGTCGATCATCGAGCTCTGGGGCCTGCATGTCTACGAGGAGAGCCTCGGCTACTGGGCGAAACAATGGGGCGACGCACTGGTCGCGCACTACGGCCTGCGCAAGCAAGAGGCGGTCTATTTTACCGCCCACGCCGAAGCGGATCTGGTGCAGCATGATCACCGCATGGGGCATGGGCCACTCAATCGCATGATCCTGCAGCGCATCCTGGAACAGGGACTGACGGCGCGCAAGCTCGGATATGACCCAAAGTACTGCGCCCTGACAATGGTCGATCTGCACGCGTTGATGGAAAGCCACGCGCTAGAAAACCCCTATCCTTCCTAAACCGAATGATTCATAATCCGAGGAAACGCGATGATAGCCGGTAATTTGAGGCGGCGAGTCGAATCTCGGCACGCACAATCAGACTGAGTCTTACGATCCCGCGAAGGACAGTTGGCGAAACTGGGCGCCCATGCCCACCGCGCGGCATGGTCTCGGCGCGGCGATCGTCAGTAGCTCGATATATGTCATCTCGGGCGGCGCCAAGCCAGGCGCGACGTTTTCGTCTGTCAACGAAGTATTCACACCGATAAAGTAGGGAGCAAAAACATGGTGCCGAAAAATTTTCGTACTGCCTACCAGTGGAACTATCGCCCGCAATCTCCGCGTCGTCCCGCATGGTTCACCGAGTGGCCGGGAGGGAACCGGATCGCCGTGACGATCAACGTGATGCATGAATGGGAGTCGCGCCCCCGCGCAGGTACCGCCAGAAAAGGCCCCATGACCACCGGCAGCTCGGTTCTTGACTTTCTCGGCCTCGCCGCGCGCGAATATGGCGCCAACTTCGGGTTTGCGCGGCTGCTCGACGTTTTCGACCGCTGCGGCGTCAAGGCAACGATGTTCGCCAGCGGTCTGATGGCGGAACTTTTTCCGGAGTCGCTCAGAGAAGCCCGGCTCCGAGGACATGAGGTGGCCAGCCATCACTGGGACCAGACCAAGCACCCCTACGAGTATCAAAACGAAGATGAAGAGCGGGAGGACATGGTTAAGACGGTGGCGGCCATTGAACTCGCCACGGGAGAGCGCCCGCTCGGCTACATGTCTCCCGGACCGCGCCCCAGTCCCTTCACGTTAGCAATATCCGCGGCGCTCGGCTTCAAATGGAACGGCGACTACTGCGACTCGGATACCCCCTATATTATCGACGTCAACGGCAAGCGATTAGTCTCCGTCGGTTACGTGCGGCCTGCCCATTCGGACAACGACATCATGCCGCTCGGACTGGCCGGCGCCCTGCAGCACTTAAAGGACGACTTCGACGCCCATTACGAGGAAGCCGCGCGCCACCCGATGAAGTTTTGCCTGGCGGTGCATAATTTTACCGGCGGTAGACCGGGAATGGCGAAGGTCGTGGAAAATTTTCTCCATTACGTGAAAGGCCATCCCGGCGTCTGGTTTTGCCGCTGCATCGACATGGCCGAATTCTGGGCGGAACAGGAGAAAATCTAAAGGTCGTGGCGCTGGTCGGCGTTCGGCAAACCCCGATTATTCGACCGCCTGCGCAAAGAATCGCAGAACGCGCGACGGGAGCCAGCTTAGATCACCGGGAAATTTTCCCGAAACAAATCCGACATGGCCGCCAGTCTGTGAAAATTCCAGGGCGACGCAGTCGGATACTTCCGCGGCAGTCGGCAACGCGTCGCCCGGAAAGAAGGGGTCGTTGCGCGCGCCGATCATCAGCGTCGGAACCCGAATCCGCCGAAGCCAGGGCTTGCTGCTGGAGTGCTGCCAATAATCAAGGGCGTCTTTGAATCCGTGAAACGGCGCGGTGTAAAGATCGTCGATTTCCTGAAACCTCGAGATGGCGCGTAGAGCGCGCCCATCGATGGGAAGACCATGGGCCGAGATCTTGGCCAGCACTTTCGGTTTCATCGACCTGAGAAATTGGCTCGTATAGATCAACTTGCTCCAGCCGTAGTCGAGCCGTTGCGCCTCGATCGTGAGATCCACCGGAACTGAGATCGCCGCGGCGCGGTCGACGACGCCCAATGCGTTTTCTCCTTGCTCACCCAACCACTTAAGCAGCATGTTCCCGCCGATCGAAACTCCGACCGGGTACAGGCGGAGATTCGGCTGCCGTTCTCTGAATCTACGCAGAATCCAGTCGATCTCCGATGAGTCGCCGGAATGATACGCCCGCGCCAAGCGATTCACTTCGCCGCTGCAGCCGCGAAAATGAACCACGACGCCGCGGATCCCACGGCGCTTGAGGTCGTTCATCACGCAAATCGCATAGTGGCCGCGCGACGAGCCTTCCAAGCCATGGAAGAGCATGACCAGGGTGGAACTTTCGGGCGATGAGTGAAGCCCCACGGGCAAGTCCGTGGCACCTTCCATTAGGCCCGTGGGGCGGAATCCTGAGCGGGAGCCCCCGGCGAACGCCGGGGCGGAAGCCGAAGGGTCGAGCCAATCAAGGTCGATGAAGTCGCCGTCCGGAGTTTCCCAACGCTCGCGCCGATAAGTGAAATTCATCGTTTGCCTGAGGGCATAGGCATAGATGGTTTGCAGATGGCCGCCCGGCAGCCAGCCCGGCGCCGTGTAATGGGAAAGAGCCGTGGACCCTGATCGATCTTTCATGAGCGTTTGACTGTGTGAAAACTCCGCTCATGGTTCAACGGGCTCACCACGAGCAGAGGAGTTTCGTTGCAATTCAATCTCTTATCCGTTCCTCCTGCAGCTTGTCGAAGGACGTACCGCAAGTTTTGACACAGCCTAGCATGGGGGGCGACATAGTCGGCTACTAGCGCGAGCCATTTATTCTTTCAACTCGTCGGGGGCGACGAAGCCGTGCCGCAGGGTGTTTTCGGAAATCGTCCGCGGCTCGAGGAATTGGAGAAGGTAATCCGGCCCGCCGGCCTTGGAGCCGATGCCGGAGAGCTTTAAGCCGCCGAACGGTTGGCGCTCGACGATGGCGCCGGTGATGCCGCGGTTGATGTAGAGATTGCCCACGCGGAATTCCTTGCGCGCCTGCTCGATGTGCGCCGGCGAGCGGGAGAAGACGCCGCCGGTTAAGCCAAACGAGGAGCGATTCGCGATCTCCAGCGCATGTTCAAAGTCGCGTGTCTTGATCACCGAAAGCACCGGACCGAAGATCTCTTCGTTTGCCAGACGGTGATGCGGCTCGATGTCCGTGAAAATTGCCGGCCCGACGAAAAAGCCTTCGCCGGCCGCCTCTCTCTCAAGCGCACATTGGCCTTCGCGCTTGCCTAAATCGATATACTCCCTGACTTTGGCGCGCGCCGCGCCATCGATAACCGGGCCGATGAAGTTGCGCGGATCTTCGGGCGGGCCGATCTTTAGGCTGCGCGCCGCTTCCACCAGGCGGCCCAATAGTAGATCGTGAACTTCCCGGATCAGAATAATGCGCGATGCCGCCGAGCACTTCTGGCCTTGATAACCGAAGGCGGATTCAACGATCGCCGTCACCGCTTCGTCAAGATCGGCGTCTTCGTCGACGACGATGGCGTTTTTGCCGCCCATCTCGCAGACCACCCGTTTGACATGCTCCTGGCCGGGCCGGTGATCGTAGGCCGCGCGCAGGATTTCCAAGCCGACTTCGCGCGAGCCGGTGAAGGCGACCAGATGAACCCGCGGATCGCGCACGAGCAAAGCGCCCAACTCGCCGCCGCCCTGCAGCAATTGGCAGGCGACCGGCGGCAGCTCCGCTTCGCGCCAGATTTCCATCAAGAGGGCGCCCATCACGGGCGACTGCTCTGCCGGTTTGATCACCGCGCAATTGCCCGCCGCCAATGCGGCAGCGGTCATGCCGGTCAAAATCGCCAGGGGGAAATTCCACGGCGCGATCACCGCGGCGATGCCTCTCGGCTCGTAGAGATAAACGTTGCTTTCGCCTGGAAGCTGTTGGGTGGTGCGCGGCGCGCCCAAGCGCAACATCTCCCGCCCGTAGTATTCCAAATAGTCAATCGCCTCCGCGACGTCGGCGTCGGCCTCGCGCCAACCCTTGCCGACTTCGAAAAGCTCCCAGGCGGCGAGTTCGAGCCGGCGCCGGCGCATGATCTCGGCGGCGCGATAGAGAAACTCGGCGCGCCGTGCCGCGGTCGAGTCGCGCCATTGCGGCAAGAACGCCGCTGCCGCGCCGAGCGCTCGTTCCGCTTCTTCAAGCCGGGCCACGGGTACGCGACCGAGGATTTCCTTCGGGGCCGCGGGATTGGCGGAATCGAGCCATTGTTTGGTTCTGACTTCGTCGCCGGCGATCCAGAGTGGGTACTCGCCACCGAACTTTTCCCTGACGGCTTTGAGCGCGGCGGCGAATTGGAGGCGGTTGTCGGGGCGCGCAAAATCGAGCAGGGGCTCATTGCGAAAGGGCCCGACGGTCTGCGCCGCAACTTTCTTGCGCGCCGAGGCGCGTGAAGGAGTCCTGGCTTTTTTCGGCGCCGGCGGCAAAATCAGCTTGTCGATCGCTTCCTTCTCACCGTAGGTCTGGCGCAGAAACGACGTGTTCGAAGTGTTTTCCATCAGGCGGCGAATCAAATAGGCCATGCCGGGAAGCAACCGCCCGGTGGGAAGATAAATACGCACGCGCTGCCCGTTTTCGATTACCGCGCGGCGGATCGGCTCGCCCATGCCATAGAGCATCTGAATCTCGTAGCCGCGATCGGCCACCCCCAACTCCTTGGCCTTCACGATGGCGTGGGCGAGGCTGCGGATGTTGTGGCTGGCGAAGGCGGCTTCGACGATGTCATGGTTCTCGAGCAGCAGACGGGTCATGCGCTCGTAGCTCGCGTCGGTCTCCGCTTTGTCCAAGAAAACCGGAATCGCCCAGCCCTTCTGCTTCGCCCAGGTAATTTCACTGTCCCAGTAGGCGCCTTTGACGAGACGCACGCCGATGCGCCGTTTTCTCGCCCGCGCCCAGCGGATCAACTCCGTCAAGTCCCGTTCGCCGTCGCGCAGATAGGCCTGCATCGCGATCGCGGCGGAGGGTGCCTCGGAAAACTCGCGCTCTTCGAGCAGCTTGCGGAATATTTCGAGCGTCAGGTCCTTGAATGCGTACTGTTCCATGTCGATGGTTAAAGCGGCCTGCAAGCGCGCCGCCTCGCGAAACAGCGGCCGCAAACGCGCGCGCGCGACTTTCTCGCTGTCGGGGTCCAAGGAGTCGAAGCGCGGGTAGAGGGAGGAAACCTTGACCGAGAGATTCACTAGCGGCAGTTGGCCGGCGACGCCTTGATCGATTTGCGAGACGGCCGGCCACCTCGTGGCGATGGACGAGAGACTGCGCAACAAACCGAGATAGCGCTCTTGCGTGGCCAGCGCTTCCTTTTCGCTGACGGTGGCCTCGCCGACCACGTCGAGGGTAAAAGCGGCGGGCTCTTTTCGGAGCGCTTCCAGCGCCGCGCGCAGGCTGTCCCCTTCTTCATCGACGATGAAGCGGCGCGCCAGGCGCGTGACGTTGTGCCGCGCCACCGGCGCCAGCAACCAGCCGGCGTGCAGCGCCTGCGCGAGAAACACCAGCCCGCCGAAGGCGTGATCGACTTTGGCGAAGTATTCCTCCAGGTGGTGGCCGATGTCTGCGGCTGAGCCCAAACTCGGCAGCACGTCGACGAAGCGAAACAAGGCGATACGCAGGGACTCGTTTTCGAGCGACCACTCGATCATCTTGCCGAGCCAATCGCGCGTATCGAAAATCGACGGCCGGTTCTGCGCAGCCTGGCGATAAAGGGATCGAGCCAGTTGTTGAACCTGGCGCTCGCTGGTGTCGGGAGCGGAACTCATAATCGCGGATTAGGAACAGCCTCGTTTGTGTTCATGGTCTGTATCATAATACGATCCGGCGGCGGGATAAATGCCGATCTGTTTGGGACCGGCAGTCAAGCGAGCGTGAAGGTAACTATGAGTAAACCAGCTAAGGAACAGAGCGAAACCATCACCGGCGCCGAGGCCGTTGTCGAGATGCTCAAGGCGCACGGCGTCGAAATGATCTTCGGCCTGTGCGGTGACACGAGCCTGCCATTCTACGACGCGCTGGGGCGGTTGCCGCACGGCATACGTCATATCTTGACCCGCGACGAGCGCTCGGCGGCCTACATGGCCGACGGCTATGCGCGGGTCTTAGGCAAGGTCGGCGTGTGCGAGGGGCCGAGCGGCGGCGGCGCGACCTATATTCTTCCGGGTCTCGCGGAAGCCAATGAATCATCCGTGCCGGTGCTTGCGATCAATTCGGATATTTCCGTGGCCTCCCGTGGGCGCTACGCGCTGACCGCACTCGATCAGGGCGCGTTGATGCGGCCGGTGACGAAGTGGAACGCGGTGCTCGACTGCGCCCCGGACATCCCGCAAACATTTCGCACCGCATTCAAGCAAATGACCACAGGGCGGCCGGGCGCGGCCCATATCGCGCTGCCCTTCGACGTGCAAAACGGCGCCGTGGCTCGCGCTGATGTCTTTGGCGATGCGGCATTCGGCCGCTATCCGGCCGAGCGCGTCGCGCCCGACCCGAATTGCGTCGAGCGGGCGGCGAAACTTTTGCGCGACGCGGCGCATCCGCTCTTCATCTGCGGCGGCGGCGCCGTGATCGCAAGCGCGGAGCCGGAGCTGCTCGAGCTTGCCGAGCGGCTGTCGGCTCCGGTCGCGACCACCATCAGCGGCAAGGGGTCGATCAATGAAAAACATCCGCTCGCCGTCGGCGTGGTGGGTTCTAACGGCGGCACCCCGGAGACCCGCGCCATCGTGGATCAAGCCGATTTAATCGTCTTCGTCGGCTGCCGCGCCGGCTCGGTGACCACCGAGCGCTGGCGCCATCCCGCGCCGGGCAACGTGAAGGTGATTCATCTGGACGTCGACCCGGCGGTGATGGGCGTCAATTACCCCGCGGACGTGGCGCTGGTGAGCGACGCCAAGCTTACGCTGGCGGTGCTAAACGAGGCGCTCGCGACGGTGCGCCGTCCGCTTGAGGCGTCGGCGGTCGAGCGGGCGCAGGGGCAGAAGTTCGCCAAGTTCCACGCCCTCGCCGAGTCCAATGACAAGCCGATCAAACCGGAGCGCGTGGTGGCGGCGCTGTCACAGGCGCTCGATCCCGACGCGCTCGTGGCCGCTGACGCGGGGACTCCCTGTCCATATCTATCGGCGTACTATCAAGTTCGCGGCACGGGGCGCCGATTTTTTTCCAACCGCGCCCACGGGGCGCTCGGCTACTCGTTGCCGGCGGCCATCGGCGCGCATTTCGCCCGGCCGAAGGTCAAATGCGTTTCGGTGATGGGCGACGGCAGTTTCGGTTTTGCCTGCGGCGAACTCGAGACCGCCGCGCGCTACCGGCTGCCGGTCACTTTTATTGTAATCTCGAACGCGACCTACGGCTGGATCAAGGCGGGGCAGAAGTCGGGTTACGGCCAGCGCTACTTCGCGGTGGACTTCGACAGTACCGACCACGCCGCCGTGGCCGCCGCCTTCGGCGTGAAAAGCTGGCGCGTCACCGAACCAGAGGACCTCGGCAAGGCTCTCAGAGAATCGCTGGCCCACGGCGGACCGAGCCTGGTCGATATCATCTGCCAACCGCTCCATGAAGCGAAAGCGCCGGTCTCCGAATGGATCGCGTGAGAAGACAAAGAATATCCAACCGCAAAGTACGCAAAGTACGCAAAAAAGAAATAGGATTTGTCGGGGAATCTTGCAATGCTTTGGTGTTTACCACAGTGAACAGATGTTTCTTTTCACTATCGTGGGGCGAGGCGGAATTTTTCTTCTTGTAATCTTTGCGACCTTTGCGTTCTTTGCGGTTAAAAGTTCTCTCTAATTTTGCAGCCGCACCTTCGATCCCAGCCGCGCGCAGTCCTCGTCGGTCTTGAGGCCGGCGGCGCGGATGCCATGGGCGGCCAGCTCCTCATCGCGCTCCTGGGTGTCGCCCGTGACGCCGACCGCGCCGATCACCTCGCCGTCTTTATCGCGGATCAGCATGCCGCCGCCTTCGGGAAAGATCTGATCGTCCGAGGCGCGGATCAAATATTGCATGAACAGCGGCCGCTCTTCGGTGCGCACGCGCACGAGGGAAGAGGAGCGGCCCAGGGCGAGCGCCGCGTACGCTTTTCCGAAAGCCATTTCGAAGCGCATCATCGCCGAGCCGTCTTCCTTTTGGAACGCCTTGACCTTGGCGCCGGGCTCGACGATCACGACACTGAGCGGCCGGCAGCCCAACTCCCGCCCGCGCGGGAAAATCGCCTCGATGATCCGGTTCGACTGCGCCAGTGTGATCATGCCCATAACGCCTCCTGCGTTACACCACATAGTAGTACAGAGGACGCAGAGAAAACATTTCGAAATTCGAAATTGATTTTCCGCGTCCTCCGTGCCTCGGCGCTGAATTTTTTTTGCCGATCGGCCTAGCGAAACAGCACGCTGGCGAGAGCCGACCGGAATCGGTCCGTGAGGGGATGGTCCGATCCCAGGACTTCGAAAATTTGCACCATCGCGTTGCGCGCACCGTCGTCTTGAAACCCGCGGTCGGTCTTGACGATGGTGAGAAACTCCGCGAGCGCCTCCTCGTACTTTTCCATACCCGCCAGCGCCTGCGCGAGTTCGAATCGCGCTGCCAGATTGTTTGGTTCGGAGTTGACCTTGGCGCGCAGCGCGGCTTCATCTTGCGCGCCGCCCTCCTGAAGTTTGATGCGCGCGATCAGACGGTCCGCTTCCTTTCGCTGATCGGCGACCAGCGATATTTTATCCAGGTGGGCCAGCGCGGCTTGATTGTTCCCCTCATTCATCAGCAGCCTGCCCAATCCGAGCAGGGCCTTGGCGTGGTTCGGGTCCGCGTCGAGGATTTCCTGGTAAAGGGTCTTCGCCTCGAAGCATTTCCCCTCCTGGGTAAGCAGAGCCGCTCTCTGCGCCTGCTTATCGGCGGCCGAAGGCAGGAAACGGGAAAGAAACTCGCGTACTGCGGGTTCCGGCAAGGCGCCGGTGAACTCCGACGCGATGTCGCCGTCGCGGAAAAGCTTGACCGCCGGTATCCCCTGGATGCCCAGGGCGCCCGCCAACGAAGGACTCGCGTCGATGTTTACTTTGGCGAGAACGAAATCGCCCGCGTACTCTGCCGCGAGTGCTTCCAAAACCGGACCGAGGACGCGGCAGGGCGCGCACCAAGGCGCCCAGAAATCCACCAGCACCGGAACTTCCAGAGAGCGGCCCAAGACCGCCGCTTCGAATTCCGCCTCGCTCACTTCAATCGTCCATTGATTCATTGTCATACCAAACGCAAGATCGAAACCTTTTCTCCCGCAAAGACGCGAAGGGGCAAAGTTAAGAAGATTTATTCCAATCCTCCGGACTTGGCGTCTTTGCGCCTTGGCGGGAGTAAATCATGCGTTATCTCTTGAAAGAGTCCGGATCGAACGCCGCGCCGTTGAGCGTAAATTGCCGCGCCACGGGCGTCGGTTTGAGGATCGTCTGCATTACGTAGCAGCCCGCTTCGGCGTTGCGCACGACCTTGGCGACTTTATCCGCTGGCTCCTTGGACGTAAGCTCGCAACGGGTCTCGAATCCCAACCCTTCCGCTTGCACCGTCTCGCGCAAGACCGAACCTTCGCTCTTGAAGCGCGCCGTAACAAAGACTTTGGCCTTATCGATGTGGGTCTTGAGCATTTCCCCGTACCGGGAAATTTGCGTGAGCAGTCAAAACGCCAGCGACAAACCAAAATAGGCCAGCGGCGGCGGCGCCGAATTATCACCGCCGATGCGCTCGCCTTCATCACAGTAAACCGTGAAGCCGCGGGCATGCCCTTCCTTGCGCATGCGCTCCAGCGTCTCCGCGTCCGCCTCTAAAACGATTTCCCGCTTCACCTGGATGTCTTCCGCCATATGCCTCCCTCAAATCGGTTTCCCTTTTTTCATAACCGAGACCGGAGCGATAGGCAATCAAACGTGCCGTTTTCCCCGGTTCGCCGCATATTCCTCCAAATAGAGATCGAGAAGCGCTGCGAGTAAGGCGAGCACAACGGGGCCAAGAATGAACCCTAACGCGCCAAATACCGCGAAGCCGCCGAGAATGCCAAAGAACAAAAACAGCATGGGAAGTTTAAGTCGGGCGCCGATGAACATGGGTTTCAAAATGTTATCGACCAATCCCACCACGCCGATGCACCAGACCAACAGAAAAATGCCCTTGAGAGTCTCCCCCTGGAGAAAAAGGAAGAGCGAGGCCGGCACCGAGACCAGCGTCGTTCCACCCACCGGCAAAAGCGCGGCAAACGCTGTGACCACGCCCCAGAGAATGGCGTAGGGAACCCCAAAAAACCAATAAGCTAGGCCAGCCAGCAGTCCTTGAACCATGGCGACTACCAGGCAGCCATGTACCACCCCGGAAATGGAATTGGCGATATTACGGAACAGCCGCTCTTGATGTTCTTGATCCATAGGTAAAAGGCGGCGCAGGCGGTCGGAGAAATTCGCGCCGTCGCGGAGGAAGAAAAACATCGTAATAAGCACGATGACGAAATTGGCGACAAAAAGAAAAATATTTTGCGCCACACCGGTTGCCTGTGACAGCAAAATGCCCGAAGAAACCTTTGCTCCTTGAACCACCAGTTCTTTCCAATTAATCTGGAAATCAAACC
>Ga0326597_10000549_pt1 | contig 66855 bp, 62 predicted proteins | sample RVTome_12_FD_203789 | JGI IMG/M metagenome (GOLD analysis project Ga0326597, IMG submission 203789) | Soil microbial communities from uranium-contaminated site in the Upper Colorado River Basin, Wyoming, United States - RVT100D185 | ecosystem: Environmental > Terrestrial > Soil > Contaminated >...
TTTCAGCGGATTTTATAATGCGAATTTCGCCAAGCTCATCCTGTGGGAAGTGATGCGCGAGCACGGCCAGGAAACGATTGACCGGCTGATCCGCGAGCTCGACCTCGAGCGGATCTTCGGCTTCAAGCCGGGCACGCGCTTCGAGGGCGGTCTCGCACTGGATTCCAAGAAAGGAGCTTGACGTCCCTGGAAAAAAAGAATCAACCGCCAAGCCGCCAAGGTGCCAAGAAAGACAAAGAATTTAACCAGCCACCCGGAAAAGCGGTAACCGGCACACGGCTCATGATGGTGTCCCTGAACCAGTTAGTCCTGTAGTGGTTTCTCTTGGCGCCTTAGCGGTTCAATAGGGTTTTGGTTCGGTTGGAACTGCAAGAGTCTTAACGAGGCAAAACGGCCAGCCGCGAAAAAAAGGGCCGGAAACGAACGGGAGTCATCATGTCCAACGGCTTGTTATTCGCGATCGCCTGCGCACTGGCGGCGCTCATCTACGGCGTCTACTCCATCAGGTGGGTTCTCGCCCAGCCGGCGGGCAACGACCGCATGCGCGAGATCGCCGCTGCCGTGCAGCAAGGGGCGTCCGCTTACCTGAACCGCCAGTACACCACGATCGGCATCGTCGGCGTCGTACTGTTCGTGGTGATCGGGATCGGATTGAGTTCCTGGACCACCGCGATCGGCTTCGCCATCGGCGCGGTGCTCTCGGGTCTGGCCGGCTATGTCGGAATGAACGTGTCAGTGCGCGCCAACGTGCGCACCGCCGAGGCCGCGCGCACCGGGCTGAACGAGGCGCTCGCCATCGCTTTCCGCGGCGGCGCCATCACCGGCATGCTGGTCGTGGGGCTGGGCCTGCTCGGGGTGGCGGGTTTCTTCTGGGTGCTCGCCGACCTGGCCGCCCCCGGGGCCACGGTCAAGAAAATCGCGGAACCCCTGGTGGGCCTCGCCTTCGGCGGCTCGCTGATCTCGATCTTCGCGCGTCTCGGCGGCGGCATCTTCACCAAAGGCGCGGACGTCGGCGCGGACCTGGTGGGCAAGGTCGAGGCCGGCATTCCCGAGGACGATCCGCGCAACCCGGCGGTAATCGCCGACAACGTGGGCGACAACGTCGGCGACTGCGCCGGCATGGCGGCGGACCTCTTCGAGACTTATGCCGTAACCATCATCGCTACCATGCTGCTCGGCGCGCTGCTCCTTGCCAGCCCCGAGGTGGCGCCCGCCGCAGTGACCTACCCGCTTGCGCTCGGCGGCGTTTCGATCATCGCCTCGATCATCGGTTGCTTCTTTGTCAAGGTGACCGAAGGCAGGAAGATCATGATTGCGCTCTACAAGGGCGTCATCGTGTCCGGCGTGCTGGCGATCATCGCCTTCTACCCGGTCACCGTGTGGCTGATGGGCGACATCGCCGCGTACTATCCGGAGCTCTCGGTGATGAAGCTCTTCGGCGCGGCGGTCGTGGGCCTCGTGCTCACCGCGCTGATGATGGTCATCACGGAGTACTACACCGCGACCGAGTTCTCCCCGGTGCGCCACATCGCCTCGGCGTCCACCACAGGGCATGCCACCAACATCATCGCCGGTCTGGGCGTATCGATGAAGTCGACCGCGTGGCCCGTGCTCGTGGTGTGCGCGGCAATCTACACCGCGCACGCGCTGGCGGGCCTCTACGGCATCGCGATCGCCGCGACCTCGATGCTGTCGATGACCGGCATCATCGTCGCGCTCGACGCCTACGGCCCGATCACCGACAATGCCGGCGGCATCGCAGAAATGGCGGATTTGCCGAAGGAAGTGCGCGCCATCACCGACCCGCTCGACGCGGTGGGCAACACTACCAAGGCGGTGACCAAGGGTTACGCCATCGGCTCGGCGGGATTGGCCGCGCTGGTGCTGTTCGCAGACTACACCCATGCACTGGAGGCGGCCGGCAAGAATGTCACCTTCGACCTGTCGAACCACATGGTGATCATTGGCCTGTTCATCGGCGGCCTGGTGCCGTTCCTCTTCGGCGCGATGGCGATGGAGGCGGTGGGACGCGCCGCCGGGTCGGTCGTGATCGAGGTGCGGCGCCAGTTCAAGGAGATCAGCGGCATCATGGACGGCACCGCCAAGCCCGACTACTCGCGCGCCGTCGATATGCTCACCCGCTCGGCGATCAAGGAGATGATCATCCCGTCGCTGCTGCCGGTGCTGGTACCGGTCGTCGTGGGCGTGGTGCTCGGGCCGCAGGCGCTGGGCGGCGTGCTGATGGGCTCCATCGTCACCGGGCTCTTCGTGGCCATCTCGATGACCACCGGCGGCGGCGCCTGGGACAACGCCAAGAAGTACATCGAGGACGGCAACCACGGCGGCAAGGGCTCCGAGGCGCACAAGGCGGCGGTGACCGGCGACACGGTGGGCGATCCCTACAAGGACACCGCGGGCCCCGCCGTCAACCCGCTGATCAAGATCATCAACATCGTCGCGCTGATGATCGTGCCGCTGTTATGAGACAAATCAGCGCAGAGAGCACGGAGAGCACAGCGAGAGCTGATCGGTGATGCGGGCAAGCATCATCTGGCGCCTTGCCTGCGCGGCCTCTGTGTTCTCCGTGGCCTAAGGCTTTGACCATGAAATACTCACTCGGCGACCGCAAGATCGCGTGCAAGGGCGACTACTGGATCGCCCCCGATGCGATGGTGACCGGCTCGGTCGTGCTCGAGAACAACGTGAGCATCTGGTTCAACTGCGTTGTGCGGGCCGACAACGACGTCATCACCATCGGTGAGAACTCGCAACTGCAGGATGGCTGCGTGCTGCACGTCGATCCCGGCTTCCCGATCACGCTCGGCAGAAACGTGAGCGTTGGGCACATGGTGATGCTGCACGGCTGCACCGTCGGCGACGGCAGCCTGATCGGCATAAAGAGCGTGATTCTCAATGGGGCGAGGATCGGCAGGAACTGCCTGATCGGCGCCAACTCGCTGATCGCCGAGGGCAAGGAGATACCGGACGGGTCGCTCGTCATCGGCTCGCCGGGCAAGGTCGTGCGCCAGCTCTCGCCCGAGGAGATCGCACGCATCAACGGCGCCTCCGACCATTACGTTCAGAAATTCAAGCGCTACAGGGCGGAGTGGCGGCCGGACGAAACGTGAGGTCCGCCGGCGCCGCGCCGGCGTACGCGGCCACCCGCAGGAGGAGCCGGCAGATGAACAAGTATGGCTTCAGGATCCGCACGCGCAACGGCATGCTGGTCGAGAACCTGCAAGTGCATGCGCACGGCCGCGCGGAAGCCGAGAACAAGATCCGCCAGATCTACCGCGGCTGCGAGATCGTCGATTGCCAGGAGATCGCCCTGCCGATAAAGGGCGAGAACATCGACCTCGAGAACATGATCTCGCTGATCGGGAAGCAGGAAGAAGAGTGACGATGAGCGGTGAGCGGTAGAGTTTGGCTTGCCGCTGCGCCGAGTGTCCGACTTACCGCTCGCCGCTTACGCTTACTGCAGACCGCTTATTTGAGAAATCCGCAGGCCTCGAGCTCGGCGAGCAATTCCGCGTAGTCTTTCGCGCCGCGGCTCTCCGGCGCGTGCGCGAAAACGTCGCGGTTTAACGACGGGCTCTCCGCGACGCTGACGTTCTCCGCGATCCGCGTTTCGCACACCTCGTTCGCGTAGCGCTCGCGCAGCGTCCGGTCGATGTCCCACGAGGAGATTTCGAAAATCTTGATGAAAGGCCGGTGAAATTGCAGCGCGGCGAAACCGGCAGTTGAAACGCCGCGCTGCACTCCCACGGTTGCCGCCCTCCATCTGCCGCAAAAACGCGGCCGGGCGCCATGCGGGCCACGTTTCGGGGAAAACGGCACTAATTCTTAATAACAACAATACGTTGTGCGTATTCTGGCGCGCGTGACCTTGCCCGCCATGACGTCGGCCTCACCGGCGCACGCCATGGGCGCGAACGCGAGGAGCAGCAGCGCGAGCAACAGATCCACCCACGAGCGGGCCGGGCCACCTGTGATCCAGCCGCGGTGCGCCGTGCGCAGCCGGCATCATGCCGCCCACCCCTTCGCCCGCTCGACCGCTTTACTCCATCCGGCTGTCAGCGTGGCCGCCCGATCGCGCGACATCGCCGGCCCGAAGGTGCGCTCCGCGTGCCAGTGGCGCGCAAGGTCCTTCGCGTCCCTCCAGTAGCCGACGGCAAGCCCGGCGAGATACGCGGCGCCGAGCGCGGTGGTCTCCGTAATCTTCGGCCGCACCACCGGCACGCCCAGGAGGTCGGCCTGGAACTGCATGAGCAGGTCGTTGCGGGTTGCCCCGCCGTCAACCCGCAGCTCGGCCAACTTGCTGCCCGCATCCCTCTCCATCGCATGCAGTAGGTCGGCCGACTGGAAGGCGATGCTTTCGAGCGCTGCGCGAGCCACGTGCGCCGCTCGGGTGCCCCGCGTCAATCCGAGCATGGTGCCACGCGCATACGGATCCCAGTGGGGGCTGCCCAGCCCGGCAAAGGCCGGCACGAAGTAAACACCGCCATTGTCCCCGACCTCGGCCGCCAGCCGTTCGACGTCCGCCGCGTCGCGGATGATGCCGAGCCCGTCGCGCAGCCATTGCACCACCGCCCCGGCGATGAACACGCTGCCCTCGAGCGCGTAGGCGCGCTCCGGGCCGGTCCGGCAGGCCGCGGTGGTGATGAGATGGTTGCGCGAGGCCATCGGCTTGTCGCCGGTGTGCATCAGCATGAAGCAGCCGGTGCCGTAGGTATTCTTGACCATGCCCGGGGCAATGCACGCCTGCCCGACCAGCGCCGCCTGCTGGTCGCCGGCAATGCCCGCGATCGGGATCGCCGCCCCGAGAAGATCCGGCGCGGCCTCGGCTACCACCGCGCTCGACGCGACTACCTTGGGCAACGCACCGATGGGCACCCCGAAGAGCGCGGTGAGCTCGTCGTCCCACGCGCCGTCGTGAATGTTGTAGAGCAGCGTGCGCGAGGCGTTGGTCTCGTCGGTTGCATGGGTGCCGCCCCGGGTGAGCTTCCAGACGAGCCAACTGTCGATGGTGCCACAGGCGAGCGTCCCCGCGCGCGCCGCCGCGGCGACCGCGGGCACGTGCTCGAGCATCCATCTTAGTTTCGTGCCCGAAAAATACGCGTCGATCACGAGCCCGGTCTTCCCCGTGATCAGCGCCTCGCGTCCCGCGCGCTTCAGCTCGTCGCACATCCCCGCCGTGCGCCGGTCCTGCCAGACGATCGCATTGGCGAGCGGCTCGCCGCTCACGCGATCCCAGGTGACCGCCGTCTCGCGCTGGTTGGTGATGCCGATGGCGGCGATATCCCTGGCTGTGAGCCCGGCCTGCGCGAGAACTTCGGATGCCACCGCGAGCTGCGCGCGCCAGATCTCCTCCGGATCGTGCTCGACCCAGCCCGGGTGGGGAAAGATCTGCCGGAACTCCCGCTGTGCGATCGCCTTGATCGAGCCGCCGCGATCGAAGACGATGGCGCGCGCACTCGTGGTGCCCTCGTCCAGCGCCAGGATGAATGCCATGTTTCCCTCCCGCTCAAACCACGTGCCGCGTACCTGCCGCATGACCGGGGCGTCTGCCCGGGGCGGCGTCACGCTCGCCCGACATTTGTGCCGAGCAGCAAATAAAGCGCCTACACACTGTTGCAACAAACGAATTTCGTTTATGCTTACGCAAAAATCCGTTACCAGGAGGGATTTGATGGCCTTTTACGCGTTCTACGTCATCGCGCTCATCGTCCTGATCTTGCACTTCACCGGCTGGCTAAAGCGCAACAATCTCGAATGGCTGGTGCTCGTGCTGGCCGTCGCCACCTTTCCCGCCGTGCTTTTCCTGTAGTGGGCCATCGCACTCGACGATCCGCCGCCAGACGCTGATCACGGCGCTTTTTTCCTTCAAATACACCTACTTACTTCAAGAGTAGGCTCAATCCCGCTGCAAGCAGCAGCGCCGCAAGAATCTTGGAAAACGTCTCGTGGGTGATGCGGTTGCTGATGCGCTCGCCGACGCGGGTTCCGGCCCACATCAGTGGCAGCAGCAGCAGCACCAGCAGCAGAGCCTGCAGCGTATAGTAGCCTGAGACCGCGTAGCCGCCGATGCGCGCGATCATCTCGAAGAACCACAGCACCGCCACCGTCGCCCGAAACTGCGCCTTGCCGATGCCGCGCAGGTGCATGTAGACCACCACCAGCATGCCACCGCCGCCGCCGAACATGGTATCGACGACGGCGCCGGCGAACCCGATCGGGTAGGCCCACCGCTGGGAGCAGCGCATCTCCGGCATCCCGAAATAGTGCACCGCCAGCACGTAAAGTGCGTAGCTGACGATGACGATCCCCAGCAGCCGGAGCAGGATCGCCGCATCGAGATTCTTGAACAGCAGCACGCCCGCCGCCACGCCGAGGAGCGTAGCCGGCACGAGGCGCTTCAGCTCGTCCCAGATCACGTCGCGCCAGTCGCGGATGAACAGGATCAGGAACAGCACGAACACCAGCAGGCTCATCATCGGCACCGCCGTGCGGATCGGGATCACGAACACGAGCAGCGGGATCGCCACCATCCCCGAGCCGAAACCGGAGGTGCCGCGGACGACGAACGCGCCGAACACGATCGCCGCCGTGGCGGCGCCCTGCAACGCGGTGAGCGACTCGAACATCGGCGGCCTACTTGGGGATGAGCGCAAACCCGCTCGCCAGGATGACGATGCTGACGGCGCGGGAAAATTTCAGCTGGTCGAAGCGCCGCACCACGTGCTCGCCCAGGATGGCGCCGAGCAGCATCGGCGGCAGCGCTGTCGCCGGCAGTTGGCCCAGGGTGTCCACCGCCGCATGCACCTTGGCGCCCCTGCGCCGCTTGGCCCCGTCGTAACCGGCGCGCGCCTCGGACTCCGGCGTGGATTGCGGCGTGCGGCTAGCCAGATTACGACTCAAAGTACAAGTTCATAACTGGCTCTAGTCGAACCGTATGCCCGCTTCCTCGACCAGCTTTTTCCAGCGGATTGCGTCTTCCTGGATCAGCGCTGAAAATTGTTCCGGCGTAGAGCCTTCCACCTCCACCCCGCGCTTGAGCAGAATATCGCCGACTTCCGGCATCGCGAGCACCTTGTTGGTCCGGGCGCTGAGATACTGAATGATCGGCTCGGGCGTATTCGCAGGCACAACGATGCCGTACCACGCCTCTACGCGGTATCCGGGCAGCGTATCGCCAATGGTGGGCAACTCAGGCACTGCACGCGCGCGCTTGGCCCCGGTCACTGCAATGCCCTTCAGGCGCTTGGACTGCAAGTGCGGAATGGCGGCCGCCAGCGGCTGGAATGCCATCGGGATCTCCCCTTGCATGACAGCCACCGAGTTTGCCGCGGCGCCCCGGTAAGGCACGTGGAGCAGCCGAACCTTGGCCATAATCGCGAACAACGCGCCGGCAAAATGGTTCGTGCTGCCCGCGCCCGACGAGCCGTAAGCCATCGGCTCCCTCTGCGATCTTGCGAGCGCTATGAGCTCCGGTACCGCTTTCACCGGAACGGAAGGATGGACCACCAGAACCGTTGGGCCGGTGCCCAGCTGCGTTACCGGGGCGAGCGCCTTCACCGGATCGAAGGGCGGTTTGTTCTTGAAGAGCTTACTGATGGTGAGCACAGGCTGCGCGAGATACCATGTGTATCCGTCGGGAGTTGCCTTGGCAACGATTTCCATCGCCACCACGCCCCCGGCGCCCGGCCGCGAATCGATGAGAATCTGTTGCCCCAGCTCGCGGGATAGTCGCTCACCCACGACGCGTCCGATGGTGTCGCTCACGCCGCCCGGCAGGAAACCGATGACGAAGCGCAGGGGTCGATTCGGGTAATCACCAGGGCCGGCCGGTTGCTGGGCCAGCGCGCCGCACGATGCCAATAACGCAGACACTATTACGGCAACTCTCTTGGAAATCACCATTTCGTTTCTCCTTCCTGGTTTGATACTGTTCGCACTCGTCGCGACAACGATATAGAACGTGTCTACACCGTCGCTTTCAGATACGCCGCCACCTTCTGGGCGACGACGGTACCGCGGCGTTCCGTCGACTCGATGGTTCCGCCCGCGATATGCGGCGACAGTAGCAGGTTCGGCACATCGGCATAGATAGAGCCGGCGGGCAGCGGCTCCTGCTCGTATACGTCCACTGCTGCGCCGGCGAGCCTGCCGGGCTCACGCAAGGCTTGAACGAGCGCCCTATCGTCCACTATACCTCCGCGCGCCGTGTTGATGAATATCGCTCCGCGTTTCATGGAAAAGACCCGTTTCCGGTCGAGCAGGTTACGGGTTTCGCCGGTGAGCGGCAGGTGCACCGTGACGATATCGGATGCGGACAAAAGCTCCTCCAGCTCGACCGACACGGCGCCTGTCTCGGCGAACGCGCTGTCCGTGGGTAATTTCGTGGGCGCCCACGCTAGCACGCGCATGCCGAAGACGGTCGCAAGGCGCGCGACCGTTTTTCCGATCGCACCCAGCCCGAGAATGCCCAGCGTCTTGCCGTCTATCTCGCGCCCGCCGCGCACGATCTTTTGCGGCCAGTCGCCGGCGGCCACCTGCACGGTGCTCGTATAGGCCCCTGGTCGCAGCAGCATGAGCGCCGTGCAGAGGACGTACTCCGCGACCGACCGGGCATTCGCGCCAATCGCCGGGAAGACGGCGATGCCCCGTTCCTTGCACGCGGTCAGATCGATGTTGTCGAGGCCGACGCCCAGCCGCCCTACCACGCGCAGCCCTGGCGCGCTCGCCAGCAGCGTCCTGTCCACCTGGGTTCTGTCTTTGACGATGATCCCGGTCGCCTCCCGCAGCGCATCAAGCATGTGCGGAGGCTGCTCGACGAGTTGCGGATCGTAGACCACCTTGAAACGCTCCCTGAGCCAGTCCACGGCCCCGGCGTCCATCACCTCGGGTATCACGACGATCATAAGATTCCTCCGTGCGGCGAGCGGACCAGGCGCGTCTCGTGTTCAGCCGCCGTGGCAGCAATGAAGCGGAGGTCGTCGCGCGCAATGACCGGCCGCGCGTTCGTAAGCCGCGCCTATCCTCAGCAGTACCGACTCCTGCAGCTCATTCGCCACGAGCTGCATGCCGATGGGCAATCCGCCCGCGCTGAAGCCGCACGGCATGGACATTGCCGGCACGCCGATGAAACTGAACGGCAGGTTGAACTGGCGTCCCCGCGCCCACACTTCCGGACCTTCGGTCTGCAAAGGCGGCACGTTGGGTAGGCTGGGCGTCAAGAGAGCATCGACCCGTTCGAATACCGCCTTGAACCGCCGCGCATGCTGCGCCCGGTCTGCGCGTATTTTGTCATATGTCTCGCGCGATACTTTGGCGCCCCTTTCAATATCCGAGTGGACCATGGGTCCGAAGCGCCGCTCTCGATCCTTGGCGTTACGATAGTGATCACCGAGGATCTGGTGGAACTCGTACAGCAACACATTCACGAAGAGCGTGGAATAATCGAGCGAGCTCGAAATGACGGAACGGTCCAGCACCTGGATCTCGGCGCCCAGCTCGCGCAGCAGATCCACTGCGCCGCGCACGGCGCCAGCCACATCTTCATCGATGTCCCGAAAGGTGAAATCGTCGATGATTCCGATGCGCACGCCCCGCAAGCCGTCGCCGAGCGTCGCCGTATAGTCTTCGGCAGGCACGTTGAGCGAGGGTGGATAGCCCGGGTCGTAACCGGCGAGCGCATTGAGCAGCAAAGCGGCGTCCGCGACGTTGCGCGCCATCGGACCGCCCGCACCAAGGGTCCGCGTGCGCGGCCACACACCGGCGAGGCTTACGCGGCCGAAGGTGGGCCGCAGACCGACGAGATTGAGCCGGCTCGCGGGCTGCCGGATGGAGCCGCCGGAGTCCGTTCCCACGCCCACCATGCACATCCCCGCGGCGATCGCCACACCGGTGCCGCTCGACGATCCGCCGGGCGCACGCGTGAGGTCCCAGGGGTTGTGAACGTTGCCATGGAAGACGTTGACACCCGACGAGCCGGACGCGAACTCGCTCATGTTGGATTTGCCGAGCATGACGGCGCCCGCAGCGCTCAGACGGCGCACAATCGCAGCGTCTTCCGCCGGCACGCGATCGCGGAAGTGCTCCGAGCCGACGGTCGTGGGGATGCCCTTCGTGTCTATGTTGTCCTTGTACACGACGGGTATGCCGTGTAGGGGGCCTCTGTCCTTACCTGCTGCGAGCTCGGCGTCGAGTTTGCGCGCCTGCTCCAGCGCCTGCGATGCCGTCACGGTGATGAAGGCATTCAGGGTAGGCTGCAGCTTTTCGATGCAGGACAGATAATGCTCCGTCAGCACCTCTGAACCCAGGCTGCCATCGCGCATCCGCCTTGCGGTGTCCGCGATATTCTCGGGCAATGATGTTTTCGTTTCCGCGCTCATGGCGTGTTTCCGCTGCAAAAATTCGAGCTGCAACGAATCGTGCGTGGCGCTGCGAGCGACGGCGCTCGCTCAGTCCAACACCTTAGACAGCGATTCGTCGATCACGGCGAAACCCTGCGTACCGCCTTCGATGATGCCCGAGTAGCGAGAAAAGAAGATGTGGCCATCGAACGGCGCCATGAGCTCTTCCTGCACCTCGTACGTGTGCAGATCGATGACTTCACCGAGTTTCGTGCCCTTGGTCACGCGCTTGCCGACATCCGCCGGGCTCTCGAAGTATGACACCAGATAGCCGCCGTGCGTGGGCCTCAGTTCGGCCTTCGCCTTGAGCGGGAACAGCACCTGGCCACGGGTCTTGATCGGCGTCTGCCCCGGAAGCATCCCGAGCTCGGCCATCAGGCTCTTGAGGCTCGTCTTGATCTGCTCCTTGTAGAACGAGGTCGCCTGCGGCCCAAGATAGCAGCCGCCGACTTCGCCGCCCACGCTCGGGATGCCGCGCGTATTCACATAGTCCGGGCCCGAACCAGGCACGCTGCTCTCCTGGACGAGTGGCGTCCCGAATGCCCGGCACAGCTCGATCGAGCGCTGGCGCACATGGTCGGGTGCCTTGCCGTTGAATCCGCAGCGGTTCTGCAACCGGCCACCGCTGCCGCCCGAATGAAAATCGACCAGTGCGTCGACATGATCGAGCATGTTCCCGCAGATCGCGTTGGCCAGCCGCTGCGTGAGGTTCCCCTTGGGGCTGCCGGGAAAGGCCTCATGCAGGTCGGTCTTCCCATGCTGCTCCGTGGATTGCCGATTGAAGGCGGCCATCGCGAGGGGGTTCGATACCGATGTCACGGCGATCCGCCCTTTGAGCCTCGCCGTATCGAGCTCGGCGAAAAGCTCGCGGATGACGACCGAAGGCAGTGGCTCGTCGCCGTGCACCATGCAAGTGATGCCGAGGGTGGCGCCGGGCTCGCGCCCGGTGAGGACGTGCAAAGGAAGCGTCAGCGCTGCGCCGGTGAGCGTGCGAGAAATCTCGATGCGTTTGAAAAAGCGGCCTTCTCCCTGATCAGCCCACGGGGCGGGAGATTTGCCGGGTATGTTAGTAACTGCCATTTCTTGTCCCCCTTCGTTTGAACATCGGATACGTCGGACCTGGCGGCTCGCTTTATCGGTTGCGCAAGATGGGTCCGCCGCGACGTCCAGTCAGCGTACCGCTGCAGGAAAAAGGTCAGCCTCCCGCCGACAAAAAACCTTGTATCGCCTTCGGCAGCCGTGCAAACGCGCGCTCGATGCCGCAGTCCTGAGCGCGCGGGCAACACCGGGCGAGGTCGATTTCTGCGGTGTTACCATTTTCCACACCCCGAGTATCGCACTCTATCATCGAAAGGCCGTTGTTGAACGCATCGCGGAAGAACTGGCGGCCGAAGGAGGGCGCCGCGATAGTGGCTACCCCGATGAGGCGCATCACCTGGATCGCCTGCTCGCGGGGTGAGTTGATGCTGGAGTTCTTCCCTGCCACGATCACGTTGCCGAAGTTGAAGCGGGCGACGACATCAGGGGAGATCGGCTCGACGGCACGCTGTGCGAGGTAAGCCGTCTCTTTCCCGGCCATGTACTTCGCGGAGCAGTGGATGTCGGTGTTCACGTTCGCGCCGAGCACGTGCGCCCGGTCGATGAGACGGGGCGTGATGCGGGCATAACCATAACAGGCTCTAGGCTTTCCATTCCGCGAAGCGCGTTCACCCGCCAACAGCTTCCCGGCGCGCGGCCCGAGCCGCGGCAATGAGCAGCGCGAGGGCGGCCACGGCGATCACCGTGAGCAGCCCGTAGGTGTGGGCGTAGCTGCCGACCGCCTTGTAAACCGTCGCGAACACGGCGGGGCCGATCAGGATGCCGCCGTAAGTCCAGGCGACGGCCCCCCCGGAGGCAACCCCGACCTGGCCTTGCGGGCTGCGCCGCGCGACCTCCGCGAGGTAGAGCCCGTTCCAACCAACGGCCGTTGCGCCGAAGACGATGAACAGCAGCGCCAGAACCGGCACCGGCCATGCCCGCGACACGAGCGCAGTCACCGCACAGCAGGCGACCGCGATCGCGCTCAACTTGATCAGCACGCGCAGGCTGTCACCGGTCCGGTCTCCGGCCCAGCCCCAAAAGATGCGGCCCGCGACTCCGGCGCCCTGCATCAGCGAGAGCATGAAACCTGCCGCCACCAGGCTGTAGCCCGCCTCCTCGACCAGCATCACGACGGTGAACGTTCCGAGGCTCAGCTGCACGAAGGTAAGGCACAGGCCCGACATCGCGAGCCAGCGCAACACCGGGTGACGCCACACGAGCGCCAGCCCGGTGAACGGGTCCTGCAGTCGCGCGCCCTGGGGATCGCGGTCGTCGTCCCAGCGCGCGCGCACGGGCTGGACGGCAATCAGCGTGACGAGCGCGACGGCGAGCACCGCCACGAGCGACCAGCGCCAGCCGAACGCCAGCGTGATCGCGGGCGCGATCAGCGCCATGACTACCCAGGCGAGCGGCACGCCGGTCTGCTTCAACGAAAAGATCAGGTTGCGGTTCTTCGCCGGGCTGAAACGGAACAGGAGATGCGCCGACGATGAGGTCATGACGGAAAGCGACAGGCCGAGCGCGATCGAGGCGATCGTCAGCGCGGCGAGGCTCGGCCAGAGTCCGAGCAGCATCCCCGCCGCCGAGAACGCGAGCCCCACCTGCGTGGTGCGGCACGCGCCCCAGCGCGGGATCATGAGGTTCAAGAATGGCGCGCCCAGCATCGCGACGCCGTAGATCAGGCTCATCTGGTAGCCGATCAGCGAGGGGCTGATCTGGAGCTCCGCGGCAAGCCTGGGAGCAATCACGGGGAACACGGCGACGCCCATTGTCGAGCCGACCTGCGCGATGGTGGTCGCCGCCACCACCGCCACCACGCTCGGGCGCGCGACACTCGCCGCCGGCGCGCTGGCGCTCATGTCGGCGCGCCGGCCACCGCCGTCGCCTCAACGCGCACCGCGCGACGGCCGAGCACCAGCAGGGCGAGCGCTGCCGCGCCGGCGGCGGTCGTCAGCGCAAAGGTCGCGCTATAGGAGCCGATCGCGCCGTATGCGCCGGCGAACACCGACGGCCCCAGCAGCACGCCGCCGAAAATAAACACCGCGGTGCCGCCCGCCACCATGCCTGCCATCCCGGGCGGGGACAGCCGCGCCGCCTCCGCGTGGAAGACGCCGTTCCAGCCGACCGTGGCGGCGCCCAGCACGAAGAACAGCAGGTACACGACCGGGCGCGGACAGCCGGATCCGAGCAGCACCAGGGCAGCCGTGGTACCGATGGTGATCACGCAGATGATGGTCAGCACGACAAAGCTCGAGCCCAGCCGGTCGGCGAGCCAGCCCCAGGGAACGCGCGCCACCGCCCCGCCGATCTGCAGGATCGAGAGCATCACGCCGGCCTCGATCAGCCCGAAATCGGCCTCGGCCACGAGGTAGATGACGGTGAAGGTGAGCAGGCAGCGCTGAATCGCCGAGAACAGCAGCGCGGCCAAAGACAACCACCGCAAGCTCGCGCGCCGCCACACCATCGGCACCCCGCCGAAAGGCCGTTGGCGCAGGCTCGCACCAGGGTCGCGATCATCGTCCCAGCGCGTGCGCCGCGGCGCAACCAGCAGCGCCACGAGCACGATCAGCGCGAACACCATGGCGATCGACCACTGCCAGCCCACGGTCACCGCAAACGCGGGCGCCGTCAGCGCGATGATGACCCCGCCCAAGGGCACGCCGGTCTGCTTGATCGAGAACACCAGGTTGCGCCGCTCCGGTCGCGTGTACTTGACCAGCATGTGCGCCGCCGCCGGTGCGAGAAGCCCCATCGCCGTGCCGACCGCGACCGATCCGAGCGCGATGAAGCTCCAGTGCGGCAGCAGAAACAGCAGCAGCCCGGCGCCACACGCGCCCATGCTCACCTGCGTCATGCGCGCCGCCCCCCAGCGCAGCACCGCGGTGCCGCTGACCATAGACGCCACGGTAGCGGTGCCGAAGGTGAGGCTCACCTGGTAGCCGATCAAGACCGGGGAGAGCCCGAGCGACTCGGCGAGCTTCGGCGCGATGGTGGGCAGCACCACGTTCGACATCGCCACCACCATCTGCGCGACGGTTGCCGCCAGCACGACCAGCAGCGTGTTTTTCGAATCGTGGACTCTATTCACCGCCTGCTCTGGGTTCGTGGCTTCGTTCAGTTCCGAATCTACTTTACGCGGCCGCAACGTTGCAAGGAAATACGCATGAGGCAACGTGACGCCTTCGCCACTTCGACGCAGCGTACGGATTCCGCACGCCGCCGGAATGGCATGTCCACAATGTAGGCGCTACGGCGGTGGCGCGCTGTGTCTCGATGGCATTCGCCCCCGGAAAAGCGGCAAGTCCCCGACGCGGCGCGGGTGATCCGGCTCGCCAGCCACCGGCCTCAGGCCGCATAATTCCAGTTTTTGCGGCACGCTCCGGCAGGGCGGTTCGGCCCCGCACGGCCGCAGCGGCAACAAATCTGGAGAATGCGATGAAAGCTGTCATATTGCGCGAGCACGGCGGTCTGGACAAACTGCAGTACGTGGCCGATTTTCCGGATCCCGAGGTCGCCGAGGGCCACGTGGTGATCCGGGTGCGCGCCACCTCGTTCAACTATCACGACGTGTTCACCGTGCGCGGCATGCCCGGCATCAAAGTGCCGATGCCGATGATCATCGCGCTCGACATGGCCGGCGAGATCCTCGAGGTCGGCGTGGGTGTGAGCGGATGGAAAAAAGGCGACCGCGTGCTGGTAAATCCCCTCAACCGGAAGAAAGGTCTGATGGGCGAGATGATGCACGGCGGGCTCGCGGAGAAGTGCCTCGTCGCCGAGCACCAGCTGATCCCGATGCCGGATGACGTAAGCTTCGAGCAGGCCGCAGCGCTGCCGGTGGCCTACGGCACCGCCCACCGCATGATCATTACGCACGACACCATCAAGAAAGGCGAAAAAGTGCTCGTGCTCGGCGCGAGCGGCGGCGTCGGCACGGGCTGCGTCCTGCTCGCGAAGATGCTGGGCGCCGAAGTGACCGCATGCGCCTCGAGCGCGGACAAGATCCAGCGACTGAAGGACCTCGGCGCCGACCACGTGATCAACTACAAGGAAGTCGATTTTTCCAAGTGGGTGATCGAGAAGTTCGGCAAGCCGCAGCGGCGGGCCTATGACGGAGGCGTCGACGTTGTCATCAACTTCACCGGCGGCGACACCTGGGCGCCGACGCTGCGCTGCGTGAAACGGGGCGGAAGGATACTCGTGTGCGGCGCGACTGCCGGCTACGATCCCAAGGAGGACCTGCGCTACATCTGGAGCTTCGAGCTGCAGGTGATCGGCTCGAACAGCTTCTACGACGAGAACCTGAAAGCGCTGATGGACCTCATCCAGGAAGGCAGGATGATGCCGGTGGTGGACGAAATCCTGCCGCTCGAGCGCGCGGCGGAGGGTCTGCGCATGATTGAGAACCGCGAAGTCTTCGGCAAAGTGGTCGTTACTCCGTAACGCCCAGTTACTTTGTGTTCTCGGTGGCTACATTTTTTCCTTGACTTCTTAATGACTGTTCCACGACCCGAGCCGCGCGGGTATCCCGGCAATCTCGGATTGCTGTTTGCCGAGCACGCCCAGTCGGATCGCCCGGCAATCATCGATCTGCGCAACCCGAAGAACCCGCGGCCGGTGAGCTTCCGCGAGCTCGACGCCGCCTGCAACGCGGTCGCGCGCGGGCTCGCAAAGGCGGGACTCCACCCGGGCGACCGCGTCGGCATCCTCTCGCTCAACCGCGCCGAGTTCGTCATGACGCTGCTCGGCGCGATGCGCGCGGGCGTCGTGCCGGTGCCGGTCAACATCAAGCTCCCCGCAGACGCGGTCGCGTTAATCCTCAACGACGCCGGCGCGCGCTTGGTGTTCTTCGAGCCGGAGCTAAAGCGCCTCCTGCCCGCCGCACTGCGCGCCGTGGCATTCGGGGACGATTTCGAAGGTTTCCTCGACCCGGGGCCGTTTACGGCGTTCGAGCCCGCGCCGGACTCCATCGCCATCCAGCCCTACACCTCGGGCTCGACCGGGCGCCCCAAGGGCGTGCTGTTGAGCCATTGCGGCCAGAACTGGAGCCGCCGCGTCCTCGCCCACACCCGCGGCTGCACGGAGCGCGACGTCATCCTGGTTGCGGCACCGCTTTATCACAAAAACGCGCTGAACGCGGTCAAGCAGGGTTTCACCGCCGGCGCGACGCTGCCGCTGCTGCCGCAGTTCAACGTCGAGCGCTATATCGAGGCGATCGGGCGCTACCACTGCACCATCATATCCGGCGTGCCGACCATGATGTCGATGGTGATCGGGCGCAAGGATCTGCTGAAGCACATCGACACCGCATCGGTGCGCACGGTGATGATGGGCTCGGCGCCGTCCTCGCCCCAGTTGCTGGCGGCGCTGAGAGAGTGGTTTCCGTGCGCCGAGCCGTTGGTCGTCTACGGCGTGACCGAGGGCGGGCCGGTGCCGCTGGGTCCGCATCCGGAAGGCAAGCCGCGCCCGCCGGGGTCGCTCGGCGTGCCCTACCCCGGCACCGAAGCGAAACTGGTCGGTGGGCCGCGGCCGGACGAAGGCGAGCTCGTGTTGAAGAACCCGGGCAATCTTCTCGGATACCACAATCTTCCAGAGGAGACCGCGAAGCGGCTGCAAGACGGGTGGTACTACACCGGCGACGTCTGCCGCCGCGACGCCGACGGCTTTTATTACTTCGTGGGCCGCACCGACGACATGTTCGTATCGGGCGGCGAAAACATCTTTCCGGTCGAGGTGGAGGAGCTGCTTGGGCGCCACCCCGCGGTCCACCAGGCTTTCGTCATGCCGTTTGCCCACGATCTGAAAGGTGCCGTGCCCTACGCGTTCGTCGTGCTGCGTGAGGGCGCGCGGGCGAGCGAGGACGAGATCAAGCAGTTCGCACTGGCCGGCGGGCCCGCTTACCGGTACCCCCGCCGCGTGTTCTTCCTCGACGAACTGCCGCTCGCCGGCACCAACAAGGTGGACAGGGACGCGTTGCGGCATCTCGCCGCCGCCCGCACCGATCACGAGTCGCAGACCACAGGAGCAGTCAATGACTGAAGACCCCGTTTCCCTCGACAGGCTGCAGCAGCTCATCACGCGCGGTCCGTTCAATCAATGGCTCAACTTCACCGTGCTCAAGAGCGGCCATGACGGCATTGAGGTCAGGGCCGGCTGGCGCGAGGAATGGGTGGTCAATCCCGAGCGGCGTTACACCCACGGCGGAATTCTCGCCGCGATCATCGACGTTGCAGCCGACTATGCGATCGCCGCGAGGCTCGGCCGCCCGGTGCCGACCATCGACGTTCGCGTCGATTATCACAAGGCGGCGATGCCGGGTGACCTGACGGCGAAGGCGCGTGTGGTGCGCATGGGCAGCCAGCACTCCACCGCCGAGGCGAGCCTCTATGACAAGGACGGCGCGCTGGTGGCGAGCGGGCGTGGCACCTATTTCACCGCGCCGCCGAAATAGCCTGCACCAATATCCCTCGGCACAGGACGTGCCGCGAAAGACCGGGCGCCCGCGCACCCGGGTAATGGTAAGATTCCCTCCTGCCCCGCGGGCCGACGCAGGCGTTCCTCTCAAGCCAGGAGTTTGTCGGATTTCGCCCCGACAAACTCCCAATGCAAAACCGGCGCCGGACAGAATGCATGACAAGATGACGGATATGCGAATTCCCTCTTGCATTGCCTCACATTCGAACGCTGTGGGCGGGTTTCCGTCCGAATCGCCAGCCGGTTTTGCCATTAGCGGCCTGTCGAGCCGCTGGGTCCGACAGGCTGCCAGACACGGCAACGCAATCCGATGACCGCCCGCACCCGAAACCGCGCAACTTCCGCGCCGCCGCAGCGCCTGATCGTCGCCATGACCGGGGCGACCGGCTCGATCTACGGGTTGCGTATTCTCGAGACGCTGCGGGCGATCGGCGGCTGGGAGACGCACCTCATCGTCTCGGACGCCGGTGCACTCAACGCGTGGCAGGAGTACCGTCTCGCCCGCAAGGATATCAACAAGCTCGCCGACGTGGTGCACAGCGTGCGCGACATCGGCGCCACTATTGCAAGCGGCTCGTTCATCACCGCCGGCATGGTGATCGCGCCGTGCTCGATGAAGACACTGGCCGCGGTCGCCACCGGGTTCGCGGACAACCTGGTGAGCCGCGCCGCCGACGTCATCCTGAAGGAGCGCCGCCGCCTGGTGCTCGTCACGCGCGAAGCGCCGCTCAACCTCGCGCACTTGCGCAACATGGTTACGGTGACCGAGATGGGTGGAGTCATCTTCCCGCCGGTGCCCGCCTTCTACAGCCGCGCGAAATCGATCGACGACCTCGTCGATCACACGGTCGGGCGGGTGCTCGATCTGTTCGGCGTGCACCACGACCGCATCGTACGCTGGAAAGGCATCAAGGCCGACGCGGTCAAGGACTAGCAGCCTGTCGGACTTCGATAGCCGACAGCTGCCAAAAGCAAAATCGCCTGCATAACCGGGGACCGAGTGGCATGTACCATAACGAGGATTTCCGCGGATTTCTCGACCGTCTGCGCAAGGAGAAGGAACTCATCGACATCCGGCAGCCGGTCGACATCCGGCATATCGCCACCCTCGTCGATCAATCCGAGCGCGCGCTCTATTTCGACCAGGTCATCGGCTACGACATGCCGGTCGTCTCGGGCATCATCCGCTCGCAGGAGCGCGCAGTGCTGTCGATGGGCTGCGAAACCTACGCCGAAATCGAGCACCGGCTGCAGCGCGGCATCGACAACCCGGTCGCGCCCAAGTATGTCGAGAACGCGGCATGCCAGCAGGTGGTGCAGGCTGGCGACGACGTCGATCTCTACCGGTTGCCGATCCCCATGTTCTCGATCTACGACGGCGGCCCGATGATCACCGCCGGCGTGGTGATCGCGCGCGATCCCGAACTGGGACTCAATTCCGGCATTTACCGCTTCATGGTGAAGGAAAAAAACATCACTGGCATCGACATCGTCACGCCGAACAATATGCGTATGTTCGCGCAGCGCGCACACGAGGCCGGCCGCCTCTGCCCAATCTCGATTTCCGTCGGCACCCACCCGTTCGAGATCATGGGTTCGGGCTTTCGCGCGCCGCTGGGCGTGGACGAGATGGCGATCGCCGGCGGCATCCGCGGGGCGCCGGTCGAGTTGACGCAGTGCGAGACGATCGACCTGCCGTGCATTGCCCACGCCGAGATCGTGCTCGAGGCCGAGATCATGCCCACTGGCTGGACCTGGCCGGAAGGCCGCTTCGGCGAATTCACGCGGTTGATGGGCGGGCTGCACTGGAACCCGCTGGTCCGGGTGAAAGCGGTCACCATGCGCCGCAACGCCATCTATTACGCGCTGCACATGCCGTGGGAAAACACCTGGCTTGCCGCACCGACGCGCTACGCGGCGATTCGGCGAGCTCTGAAGAATTCCGGCGTGCAGGTGAAGGACATCAACGTAACGCTGGGCGGGTGCGGCTTCTGGCATGCTGTCATCTCGATCAGGAAACAGGCGGGCGAAGGCAAGAACGCGCTTCTGGCCGCGCTCACCGCACAGGACGTCAAGCACGTGGTCGTGGTGGACGACGACATCGACGTCTTCAATGCGATGGACGTCGAATGGGCGATTGCCACCCGCGTGCAGGGCGACAAGGACGTTATCATCATTCCCGGCGCGCGCGCGAAACCGCTCGACCCGAGTCTGCCGGTGACCCCGCCCGGCATGGTGCCGACCGGCGCCAAGGTCGGCATCGACGCCACCATCCCGGAAGGCGTGCCGCACGAGCGGTTCGAGCGCATCGCCTATGCCTACGCCGACACCGCCAAGATCGGCGATTACGAGAAGGGCAAAGCCGATCCGCTACCCAAGACCGTAGCCGGCGACGATCAGGCGGTCGCTCGGCTGGCCGATCATATCCTGAAGCTCATCGAGGGCGCGCCCCGGTACTTTACCGAAATCGCGGAGGAATTCCGCGATGTCGATTTTCAGACCGTCGCGCGCGCCCTGGGCAGACTGCACCAAAACGAAAAGCTGTGGCAGGACGCCCGCGGGCGCATGTGCGTGCGCGGTTCGGCGTTCGCGGCCAAGCCGCCCGCAAGGCCCGCCTGAATGGACACCGTCACACTGGACCAACCGAACGGCGCTGCCACGACCTCCGAGACCCCGACGGTCGCCGCCAGCGGCCCCCGCACGCGGTTCGACGCGTCGGACAGCGTGCCAACGCCGGCGCCAGGCACTCCGTCAACAAAGCGGTAATCGAAGGCGAGCGCACCCCGGGGGGCGCCGGCGCGTCGTCGTCATTCCCGCGCGTAGAACGCGTGCTAGAATCGATCGCATGCCGCACGACACCTTGAACGGCGCGCATCCGTCGCAGGCACATTCTCCCGCACCCGGCTCACTCAATATTGACCACGTTGCGCATTTCGTTCCGCATATCGACGAGGTGCGCACGGTGCTCGAACGGCTCGGCTTCACGGTGACGCCGTTTTCCGCGCAGTCGCATCGGCTCCATCCGGGCGGACCGCTTACGCCGGCCGGCACCGGCAATCGCTGCGTGATGCTCAAGCAGGGCTACCTCGAATTCCTCACGCCCACGGGCGACACGCCCGTTGCCGACCAGCTGCGCAATGCGATCAAGCGCTACACCGGGGTGCATCTCGTTGCTTTCGGCACCGCCAGCCCCGACGTCGACCGCGCCCGACTTGCCAAAGCCGGCTTCGATCCACTGGATCCGGTCGCGCTCCAACGCGAGATCGGCATCGCAACCGGTGCGGACACCGCGCGCTTCACCGTGGTGCGCGTGCCGCCCGGCACCATGGCCGAAGGCCGCATCCAGTTCTGCCAGCACCACACGCCGGAGTTCCTGTGGCAGCCGCGCTGGCTCGAGCACGCGAACCGTGTATCGGCGCTGACGGCGGTGCTGCTGTGCGTGGCCGACCCGCAGGAAGCGGCGCGGCGCTACGCGCGCTTCACCGGGCTGCACGCGCACGTCACCGACGGCCAGTGGCGCATCGACACCGCGCGCGGCCGGATGATCTTTCTCGACGCCGCAACCACCGAGCGCGCGCTCGGGCTCGCGCCGCCGGCCCTGCCCTGGATCGCCGGCTACGTGCTGGCCGCAGACGCACCCGCGGCGCGCGCGCGCTGCGCCGCGGCGGGGCTTCCGGTGCGCGATCTCGAGGTGGATCGTTTTTCAGTCGTCCTGCCGCCCGAACTGGGTGGTGTCATCGTGTTCGAGGCGCCGCACGCCGCGGCGCCGCATTTCGCCGGTTATGGCCGATAAGTCTGGCGAATTCGGGGAGATGTTCGACGTCATTGTGGTCGGCTTCGGCCATGCCGGCGCGATTGCCGCGATCGCGGGCGAACGGCGCGCCGGTCTCGCGTATCACCTTGGTCCACGCGGGAACGTCCGCGCGCAGAAACCGCGTAAACGCGGCGGCGTCAAAGCGCCCCGCCGATGCCGGCGCGCTGTACGATGCCGGCGTATTTTCCAGTATCGGCCTGAAGTGTCTTCGCAAAATCCACCCCGCTGCCCCCGATCGCTTCGTAGCCGAGCGCATCCAGGCGTTGCACGACGTCTGGCGACCTGAGACTGCCAGTGATCGCGCCGTTCAACTTTGCGATGATATCGGACGGCACGCCGGCCGGCGCGACCACGCCGAACCAGGGCTCGATGATGTAGCCCTTCAGTCCCGATTCGTTGATCGTGGAGACCAGGGGCGCGGCCGGCGCGCGTTTAGCCCCGGTGACCGCGATCACCTTGAGTTTGCCCGCGTTCGCATGCCGCAGGATCAACGCCAGGTCCGCAAACATCATGTCGACCTGCCCGCCCACCACCTCGGTCAGTGCCGGCGCCGTTCCTTTATAGGGGACGTGCACCACCTTGGTGCCGGACATGGATTTGAACAGCTCGGCGCACAGCGCCGACATGCTGCCCACGCCCGACGAAGCGTAATTGAGGTAATCGGGTTTTCCCCTTGCGATGGCGACAAGATCGCGCACCGTCGTGGCCGGCACCACGGGATTGACGCCCAATGCGTAGGGCACGTGGGCGACCAGCGCGATCGGAACGAAATCCTTCATCGGGTCGTAGGCGAGCTTCTTGTAGAGGCTGGGAGCAACCGCGAGGTTGCTCGAGCCGCCCATCGCCAGATGATAGCCGTCGCCCGGCAATTTCGAGGCCGCACTGAGTCCCACCGTGCCGCCGGCGCCGCCGCGGTTCTCGACCAGAACCTGCTGGCCCCACAATTCGGTGAGCTTGTGTCCCACGAGGCGGCCGAGGATGTCGTTGGGCCCGCCGGGCGAGAACGGCACGATCAGCCGCAATGGCCGGTTGGGATAATCGCCGGACTGAGCCCACAGCGGCGCCGCAGGCAATGCCGCGAACGACAGCAACACTGCAAACACGCGATCACGACGCATGACAAAGCTCCTCGCGGTTGTGTTCGCTGGCGATGCGACCACCACGCAGGCCATTCGGCAACCAACCGCGCCACGGTGCCGCGCCGCCGCAACCGCTACCCGCGCCCAACGCTACCGCGGCTTGACGCCCGCCGCCTCGATCGCCTTCCGCCACTTCGCCATCTCGGTCTGAATGAGCTTGCCGAGTTCCGCCGGCGTGGTGGTCATCGCCTCCGCCCCATTCCCCATCTCAGGTAGTTTCCTCGGCCAGCACTTCTTCGCGCTTCTTGCGGATCGCCGGCAACACCATGAGGATCACCAGCAGGATGGTTGCGATCAGGAAGCCCGCGCTGATCGGGCGAGTAAAGAACACCGTCGGGTCGCCGCGCGAGATCAGCAGCGCGCGCCGCAGGTTCTCCTCCATCAGCGGTCCCAGCACGAAGGCGAGAATCAGCGGCGCCGGCTCGCACTTCAGCTTCTGGAACACATAGCCCATCAGGCCGAAGTAAATCGTCATGTAGATGTCGAGGTCGAGGTTGTTGACGCTGTAGACCCCGATCGCCATGAACACCATGATCCCCGGGAAGAGGAACCGGTACGGCACCGTCAGGAGCTTCACCCACAGACCGATCAGCGGCAGGTTGAGGATCACCAGCATCAGGTTGCCGATCCACATGCTCGCGATCAGGCCCCAGAAGAGGTCGGGGCGCTGGGTCATCACCTGCGGCCCGGGCGCGATGCCCTGGATGGTGAGCGCGCCCAGCATCAGCGCCATCGTGCCGCTGCCGGGAATGCCGAGCGTCAGCGTCGGGATGAACGCGCACTGCGCCGCGGCGTTGTTGGCCGACTCGGGACCGGCGACCGCCTGGATCTCGCCGGTGCCAAAACGCTCCGGATGCTTGGCGACTTTCTTCTCGAGCGCGTAGGTGGAGAATGCCGCGATCGTCGGGCCCGCTCCGGGCAACGTGCCGAAGAAAGCGCCTATTGCCGTGCCGCGCAGAATCGGGCCGATCGAAAGCTTCATGTCCTCCCACGTGGGATACAGGTGCTCGATCTTCGCAGCCAGCAGATCGCGCGAAGCCTGGTCCTGGCCGCGCTCGAGGTTGGCGAGAATCTCGCCGAAGCCGAAGAGACCCATGGCGACGACGACGAAGGAGAGACCGTCCGCCAGCCCGGACATCCCGAACGTAAACCGCGACATGCCCGAATTCACGTCGGTGCCGATAATGCCGAACAGCAGCCCCAGGAAGATCATCGCAATCGCCTTGAGCATGTTGCCGTGCGCGAGCACCGCCGAGGCGATCAAGCCCATGCACATCAGCGAGAAGTATTCGGGCGCACCGAACTTCAACGCCATTTCCGCGATGGGCGGCCCCGCCACGGCGATGAGGATCGTGCCGACCGTGCCGGCGATGAACGACCCGACCGCGGCGATCGCCAGCGCGGGGCCGGCGCGGCCCTTTTTCGCCATCTCGTGACCGTCGATACAGGTCACCACCGACGCCGATTCGCCCGGCAGCTTCACCAGAATTGCCGTGGTCGAGCCGCCGTACTGGGTGCCGTAGTAGATCCCCGCCAGCATGATCAGTGCGCCGACCGGCGGCAGATTGAACGTCGCGGGCAACAGCATCGCGATCGCCGCCAGCGGTCCGATGCCGGGGAGCACGCCTACCATCGTGCCGACGAATACGCCGGTGAAACAATAGAGCAGGTTGATCGGGGTGACCGCCGTGGCAAACCCGAGCGTCAGGTTGGGAAAGTACGTTGCGAAGAATTCCATGTTATCTCCACCACCACAGCGGGAAGGGAAGCTCGAGGCCGTAGATGAACAGCGCCCAGGATCCGGTAACCAGCACGATGCACATCCCGATCACCTCTTTTATCTTGAACTCCCTGCCGGCCAGCGAGGAGAGCACGATCAGGATCACCAGCGCGAGGATGAAGCCGATGTTGTCGATCGCCCAGCCGAAAGCGGCGAACCCGATGGGGAGCAGGATCATTGGCCGCCAGGCGAAGGTGCCAACCGCCTCGCCATGGACCTTGAACGAAATGAGGGAAATGATGGCGCCCAGGATGATCAGGATGACGCCGATGTAAGTCGGAAAGTAGCCCGGACCCATGCGCATGGTGGAACCCATAGGATAGTCGCGGGCAACGACAATTGCCAGGATGCCGAAGCCGATGAACAGCAGACCGCCCCAGAAATCCTCCTGGCTCTTGATCTTCAAACTCATGTTGTCCTCTCCTTAACCAGACCGCGGCGCGCTACGCACTCGCAATCGACCCTGAATCCGCCTGCAGGAAAACGGCAGGCACGGTGGACCTGATTACCCTACCGCGGGAAATGCTTTCGATGCTGCCCGGTTGACCTCCGGTCAGGCCTCGCGACAGGCCCGGCGTTCCTTGACTGCTGGGAAATATTTATTCTGCAAATTATAACTTTCCCCTCCCTCGAGAGATTCGGAGTATGGACTTTACCGAACTTCGTCGGGCGGTGGCAACCCCGAAAACGCCCGTGTACCGCACCGCAGCATCACCGCACAGCGAATGAGCACCGGTAAATCGGTAAACGCTAATCTGCGCCGCAAAATGGTGCATCATCGCCGCGCAGGACGCACGCCCGGGCGCGCGCAGTGTAACGGTACGCATAGTGCCTGCCAACCAAAACTTCTTGATTCGGACGCGCCGGCCACGGTATCCGGCACGACACACGGTGCCCTCGCCGCGCCTACTCGATCATCTCGACCCGCCCGGTCTTGATCAGCATATTCAGCCGATCGGCCTCGTTTTTCATGAACTTGCCGAAGTCCTCGGGGGACCCGCCGACCACGATCAACCCGAGCTGATCGAGCCGCTTTTTCACGTCCGGAAGTTCGATTGCCTGGTTGAGCGCTGCATTGAGCCGCACCACGACCGCCCGCGGCGTCTTCGCCGGAACGGCGATACCGAACCACACGGTTGCCTCGGCGTTGCTCACCCCCGCCTCGGCCAGCGTCCCCACGTTCGGCAGGACCGGCTGGCGGTTCGGTGCGGCGACGCCCAGCACCTTGACCCGCCCCGCCTTGATGTGCGCCTCGCCGCTCACGCTGGTGGTGTACATGAGGTCGATGCGGCCGCCGACGACGTCTGTCAGCGCGGGCGCCGTGCCCTTGTACGGGACGTGCGCAAGGTCGGCGCCGGTCGAGGCCTGAAACAGCGCGAGCCCGATATGCAGGCTGCTGCCCTGGCCCGAGGACGCCCAGTTTATCTTGCCTGGGTTCGCCTTCGCGTACGCCACCAGCTCCTTGACGTTGTTGGGCGGAAACTTCGGATTGGCGACGATGATGAGCGGCACGTAGCCGATGAAGAACACCGGCGCGAAATCGTTGAACCGGTAGGACGGCTTCTTGCGCATGAGGATGTTATTCACGTTGGGGCCGGGATTGGCATGCAGCAGCGTGTAGCCGTCCGCGTTTGCTTCCGCCACGATGTTCGCGCCGATGGATCCCCCTGCGCCGGGGCGGTTGTCGACGATGAACTGCTGGCCGAGCGACTCCGTCAGCTTCTGCGCCAGAAGGCGCGCCGTGATGTCGTTCGACGCGCCCGGCGGAAACGGCACCACCCAGCGGACCGGGCGCGTTGGATATTCGGTGCCACCCGCCTTCGCGCCCTGTGCCGCCGCCGGCGCCGCGGCAAGCAGCAGCGCGACGAGCGCCAACTCCCTGCCATATCGTCTCATCTGATCTCTCCTATTCATGTCCTACGGTCTTTAACGAAGTGAAGATCATTTCCTGATTTGGACTGTTACGGTCATCGTCGAAAACCTGCGGCGCCTCAGCGCCTGGCCTTCGCCGCCTGCTCGAGGGCTTCCGGGTTCACCATGTTGATCGGCTCGCCCCCGGCATACGCGCGGATCTGGTCGAAGATGGCGCCGAACGCCTGCTCGTAGCCGTCGCGCTCGACGTAACCGATGTGCGGGGTGCAGACGGCGTTCGGCAGCGCGAGCAGCGGATGCGCCGCGTTCAGCACCGGTTCCTCCTCGAACACGTCAACAGCCGCCGTTCCCGGCCGGCCGCGCTTCAGCGCATCGACCAGCGCGCCCGGCTCGATCAGTCCGGCGCGGCTGGTGTTGACGATCAGCGCCTCCGGCCTCATGCGCGCCAGGTCCGCGGCGGTGACGATGCCGCGCGTCGCCTCGGCGTAACGCAGGTGCAGGGAGATCACGTCGCATTCCTCGAAGAATGCCTCGCGGCTGCGCGCCGGCACGAAACCGTCGGCCTTGGCGCGGGTGAACGAGGCCTCGCGGCCCCACGCCAGAACCTTCATGCCGAAGGCCTTGCCGTAGCTGGCGACCACCGAGCCGATGCGGCCGTAGCCGTAGATGCCGAGCGTGCGGCCGCGCAGGCCCGTGCCCAGCGTCGACTGCCAGCGCCCGGCCTTGAGCGCCGCGACTTCCTGCGAGATGTGCCGCGTCGCATCCAGGACCAGGCCCCAGGTGAGCTCCGCGGTGGCGTGCGAGGGCCGCCCGGGATGCATGTCCGAGCACACCAGCACGCCGTGCTGCGTGCACGCCTCGATGTCGATATGCGGGTAGACGCTGCGCTGGCTGACGAGCCTCAACCGGGGCAGCCGCTCGATCAGCGGCGCGCGGATCGGCGTTCGCTCGCGGATGAGGACCAGCGCTTCGGTGTCCTGCAAGCGCTCGGCGAGCGTATCGACATCCTTCGTGTGGTCGTTCCACACCTTGACCTCGTGTCCCTTGAGCTTGGAGAAGCACGCGAGCGTGCGGATGGCGTCCTGGTAGTCGTCGAGGATGCTTGTTTTCATAAAGGCGTGATTAGTGATTGGTGATTAGTGGTTCCGTGACCGGGAACGATTCTCGCAGTGGTTGGCGTTCGTGATGCGCTTGGCAGTTGCAAGGCGCACGAATCACCAATCACAAATCACGGTTTTTCATCCAGCCAGCCGCTCCCTTTCACCCGCGCCAGCACCTCGACCACGATCTCCGGCGCGCGCCCGATGCAGGTCGTCGGGTCGAGCACCGCGCGCAGCTCGTCGGGCGTCAGCGCCGCGCGCGCGGTCGTTCTCCATCAGCACGCGGTCGAACGCGATACCGTGCTCGATTACCATGCACTCCAGCATGAACGCGGCATTGTAGCGCAGCGCTCGGCTCACCCCCACCACCGCCTCGCACGTGAACGGGTTGCGCTTATGCGGCATGGTGGAGGAGCCCACCTTTCCCTCGCTGAACGGTTCGAAGACTTCGGTGAGCCTTTTGTAGTTGCGTTCCATCTCCGAGAGCCAGATGGCCGCTTTGTGGCCGAACGTGATCGGCAGCGCCTGCACGCCATTGCGAGCGGCCAACCATCGGGGTCGCCCGGTGCGCCTCGGCAAGCCGTGCGAGCGCCCGGCCGATCGCCCTCACGTCGCGCAGGAAGATGGCATGTGCCTCCTTGATCTGCAGCACCGTACCCGTGTCAAGCACGTCCTGGGTGGTAGGCCCGAAATGAATGTACTCCCCGAGGCCATCACGGCAGAGCTTCTCGACCGCCTTCAATGCCGGCACCAGCGGGTGCTTGATGTGCCGGATTTCGACGGCGATGGCTTCGACGTCCACGTTCTTCACGCTCGCCTTCGCGGCGATTTCGCACGCCGCGGCTTCCGGGATGATGCCCAGCGCCGCCTGCTCCAGCGCGAGCGCAGATTCGTAGTCGTACCACTTTTGCACGCGGTTCGTGTCGCTGAAGATCGCGCGCAGCTCGTCGGTACTCCACAGGTGCTTGAGCAGCGCGTCGTCGAATACGCCGGATGCCATCGGTTTGCCCCGGTTGAAATCCGCGGGCGCCGCTACACGCGCTCGAGGATGTGCAGCCCGCGCACGCGGTCGAGCAGATAGATCAGCCCGCGGTCGTCCACCGTCACGTCGTTGCTTTGCACCCGGGAGGCGCCGGGCGGCGGGTCGGGCACGAAGTGCGCAACCTCGCGCGGCGCATGCGGCCGCGCGATGTCGACGATGCGCAGTCCGTGCGCGAACCACGCAACCGGGATCTCCGTGCCGGTTACCTGCTCGCACGGCTGGTGGCACCCGGTCATGGCGGGCTGCTCCTCGGGCGGCATGTGCTCGAGCTGGAAGCTCGAAATCGCCACCGGATGCTTCTCGTCGGTGACATCGACGATCCACAGGAAGGCGGAATTGTGCGGCGGACAGCCCTCGAGCCGCGCCACGTCCTCGTCCGACACCACCAGAAAATCCCGGCCGGCAATCTTGAACGGGATGCGCAGCGCCGTGTGCGTCGGCCACGGGAAGGGCGGACTCCAGTCGAGCCCGGATACGAACTTCGGCTGCGCCATGTCCTCGATGTCGAGAATCACGAAGCCGCCGTGCCAGTAGCTCGTGTAGAGGCGGTTGCCGTGGCGCAGCGGGTGGTGACACTTGTGCGCGGCACCCTTCCAGGTCGGCTGCTCACCGCCGGCCGTCCACTGCCCGGGCATCCACCAGCGCCCGACCTCCTCGGGCCGCGCCGGGTTCTTCAGGTCAAGAATCATGACGATGTTGCCGAGATAGCCGTCGAGCGTCGGGGAGATGTAGGCATAGCGGCCGTCGAAATCGAAGCGGTGCACCCCGCGCGCGTAGGCGACGCCCGGCTTGTCGTCGGTGTTCCAGCGGGTGATGAGCTTCGGCTGGGCGGGATTCGACACGTCATGGATGCCGAGGCCTCCCTGGAAATCGGACGGCGGCTGCTCGCCGCGCGCGGCGTGCGCTCCCAGGACCTCGCGGTTGGTGAGCATGATGCCGTCCTTGACGCGCACCTTGTGCGAGTGCGTCCCCGGCGCCATGTTGATCTCCGCGAGCGGCCTCGGACGCTTCGGGTCGGCCACGTCGATGATCAGAGTGCCATGGGGATTGCGCATGTTGCCGACATAGGCGACGTTATTCTCGACCACGACCTGGCCGCCGCCGGCGCAGTCGTGCCACGCCAGCGGCGAGATGCTGCTCCCCGCCGCACGATCGTGGCCGACCGCACCGCCCTGGCGCGTATCGACGTACGCGACTTCCCGAATGCCCTTTGCCTTGCTCATGGCTCCCGTTCTCCCTTCTCTGGACCTGCGCGCTTATTCGAGCTTGATCCCGGCCCGCCGAATGACCTTGCCCCACTTGTCCCGCTCGGCGCGGATGAAATCGCCGAACTGCTTCGAGGTGTTGCCCACCGGCACCGTGCTCATGCCGGCCAGCCGCTCGCGCACTTGCCGCTGCTGCAGCACGCTCACGATCTCGCGGTTCAGCCGCGCGACGATGTCCTTTGGGGTCGCCGCCGGCGCGAGCCAGCCGAACCAGCCGATGACCTCGAATCCGGGAAACCCCGACTCGGCTATCGTGGGCAGGTCCGGTGCAACCGGCGAGCGCTGGGCGCTGCTGATCGCCAGCGCGCGCACCTTGCCGGCCTTCAGCTGCGGGGTTGCCGCCAGTGCAATGCTGAACAATGCCTGCACCTGGCCCGCGATCACCTCCGCGAGCGCCGGACCGCCGCCCTTGTACGGCACGTGCACAACGTCGATTTTCGCCAACTGGCGGAAGAGCTCGAGCGCGAGATGGCCCGAGGTGCCGTTGCCGGCCGAGGCAAAGGTGAGCTCGCCCCGCCGCGCGTTGGCAACCGAGATCAACTCGCGCACCGAGGTCGCCGGCACCGAAGGGTGCACGATGAGGATGTTGGGCACGGAAACACCCTGCGTGATGGCGGCGAAGTCCCTGACGGGATCGTATGGCACCTTGCGGTAGAGGCTGGGATTGATCGCGACGCCCGCCGCGACCAGCACGAAGGTATAGCCGTCAGGCACCGCGCGCGCCGCCATCTCGTAGGCGATGATGCCGTTCGCGCCCGGGCGATTATCGATCACCACGGTCTGGCCGAGGGCTTCCCCGAGCCGCGGTCCCACGAGCCGCGCGAGCGTGTCGGCGGGTCCGCCCGGCGGCACTGCGACGATCATGCGCACGGGCCGGCCGGGATAGCTCTCGGCAGCGGCGGCGAGCCCGCTCAAGCCGAGGCAGACGATGACCAAAGCTCCCGCAATCATGATTCCTCCTCCTGGTTTTCCATACTGCTGTCGGCGGCAACCGTGGAGCGGCTCCTGCCCGCGTGTCACGCGGCGAGCGCGCGATGAACGGCAGGCTCTGGGCCCGTTCGATGGCGCGCCGTTAAACCGGCGCGAAACGTCCGGTTTAACTGAAATTATGCATGATACACACAGGCCCGCGCGCCCACAGTCCGGATTCTGGTCCATTGGTTACGTGACCGTCGTGAATCAAAGTCCCGCTTCCAAGCTCTGCAGCCTCGCCGACCTCGCAGCCCGGATTCCCGACGGCGCGGCGCTCGGACTCGGCGGCGTGTTTCTGCACCGCGGTCCGTTCGCGCTCGTGCGCGAGCTGGCGCGCCAGGGCCACCGCGGTCTCGAGATCATCAAGCCCTCGCCGGGCTACGATCTCGACCTCCTGTGCCGCGCCGTCGCCCGCATGCGCGCCGGCATCGTGGCTATGGAGGGCAATTTCGGGCTCGCCAGGTGGTACCGCCGGGCGATCGAGCGCGGCGAGACCGCGCTCGAAGAGCATCCCTGAATGACGCTCGTCGCGGGGCTGCGCGCAGGTCGACGCCGAGGGCCGCACCAACGTTTCGGTGATCGGCGACTGGAAACGACAGCGCCCGCGCACGTTTACTTTCGAAGGGCAGCCGCTTAGACTCGCGCCATGGCAGCGCGGGCGACCGCCGCCGCTGATCTTTCCGTCTGCGCAGGGAGCACGTACATGCACATCGGATTCGTCGGTCTGGGCGCCATGGGTTGCGGCATGGTTCCTCGCTTGCTCGCTGCCGGCCATGCCGTAACCGGCTGGAACCGCACCAGGGAAAAGGCCCAGCCGCTCATTGCATCGGGCATGAAATGGGCAGACAGTCCGCGCACGGCAGCGGCCGGCTCGGAAATCGTGTTCTCCATCGTCACCGATGCCGCGGGGGTGCGTGCGGTCGCGCTCGGCCCGGATGGCGTTATCGCGGGCCTGCGCCAGGATGGCGTTTACCTCGACATGAGCACCATCGCGCCCGATGCGAGCCGCGCGGTCGCCGCCGAGTTCGCGAACGCGGGCCGCGTCATGCTCGACGCGCCGATCTCCGGCAGCCCCGTGACGCTCGCGCAGGGCAAGGCCTCGATCATGGTCGGCGGCGATGCGGCCGCGTTCGAACGGGTGAAGCCCGTGCTGCTCGACATCGGCGCCAAAGCGACGTACATCGGCGCGAGCGGCCTTGCCCTGCAGATGAAGCTCGCGATCAATCTGGTGTTGATGGTGGAGGTCATCGCCTTCGGCGAAGGCGTCGCGCTCGCCGAGAAAGGCGGTGTCTCGCGCGAAGTCGCGGTCGAGGCCATGCTCAACAGCGTCGTCGCGTCGCCGGTGCTCGGCTACCGCGGACCGTTCATCCTGGAGGGGAGAATGCCCGCGGTGCCGCTTGCCGACGTCACCCTGCAGCAGAAGGACATGACGCTGGTGCTCGATCTCGCGCGCAGCATCGGCGTTCCGCTGCCGCTCGCGGCGGCGGCCAACCAGATGATGAACGCCTGCCGCGGCATGGGCCTGGACCATCACGACTTTGTCATCGCCCACGAGGCGTACCGCCGTTTAGGAGGCAGATCGAAATGAAACCCGATTCCAACTCCGTGCCGAAGCCTTTTCTCGCCAATCTCAAGGACGTGCCCAAGGTCGGCGGCCTGAAGGAGAAGGACGGCTGGGTCAACATGCAGGTCCAATTCCTCATCGACCAGAAGACGGCCGGCTCGGACAAGCTGCTCGTGGGCTGGACCGTCCTGCCCCCCGGCGCCCAGCACGACCGGCATCGGCACTTCAACTGCGACGAGTTCTGGATCGTCGTCAAAGGCCACGGCGTGATGTACACCGAGGACGGCGAGCGGCTCTCGGCCGAAGGCGACGTCGTGTTTACGCCGCGCGGTCACTGGCACGGATTCAGGAACACGTCCGGCGAGGACGTCGTGCTGGTCTGGGGATGGAGCGGCGCGGGCTCGCTGGAGGCGGCCGGTTACGAATCCGTCGAGGGCGGCCGCACGCACTGAGCGCGGGCGAGACAGGCATCGATGAGCGCCGCCTGGCACGATCCGCGCGTCGCACGCGGCATGAGGGTGCAGCTTGCCGGCTGGCACGCACGCCCCAAGGGCGGAGACCGGTTCCATCGTGCCTCCGCTGTGGGTCGAGGCTGGCGAAACAGTCGCGATCCAGCCCGCGCCCGTCGGGTCGCTGTCGGCGCGGTTCGCGGCCTGATGCTGGCGCCACCGATGCCCGGTCAGCGCGCCCCGCTTCCGGGCACGTAGGGGTGGATCGAGATGTTGCAGACGAGCGGATGGCGCTCGCTCTGATCCACCATTTCCTCGAACTGGTCGACCAGCATGTCGCAGAATTCGCGCCCGGTGTGCTGGCGGTGGATCACCTGCGGCGAGTCGTTCAGCTCGGCCGGGTACGGCACCGGCAGGATCGGCCCCGCACGCGTGCGCATCCAGATCGGGTGGTCGTCGTGCGGCCAGTCCATGACGTAGGTGTAGCCAGCCTCTTTCAGCAGGTCGACCGTCCACCGGTTCTCGTAGGCGCCCGCGCCCATCCAGCCCTTGGGTCTCTTGCCCTCGTTGCGGCTGAACGCCTCGGTCACTTCCGCGATCACGCGCGCACCGTCCCGCGCCGTGCAGCGGCGCGCGCCTAGTCCGCCTGCACCCCAGCCGCCTTGATCACCCCGGCCCAGGCACGAGCCCGGCCTCGATGTGTGCCGTGAACTGCGCCGGCGAGCTGGCGATGATGTCCACGCCCCGCGCGGCGGGCCGCTCGCCGGTGTCGGGCGCACGCAGGGCCTTGACCATGGCTTGCATCCTCGGACGTATTGACACTGGGGACGCGCCCGAGCGGGAGCGACGCTGCTATATAATAAACGCGTCGCGCACCGCGCGGGCGCGAGTTTTTCCCCGCGCAGACCACTCACCCTGCACCAGCGGCTGCCATGCTTCCGTTGACCGGCGTCAAAGTCGTCGAATTCTGCCAGGTCCTCGCGGGCCCGTTCTGCGGCTGCCTGCTCGCGGACCTGGGCGCCGACGTGGTCAAGGTCGAGTCGCCGGAGGGCGACCTGATGCGCCAGTGGCCGCCGCTCGTCGACGGCTACAGCCAGTACTTCGCCTCAGTCAACCGCAACAAGCGCGCGGTCGTGCTCGATCTCAAGGACGCACCCGAGCTCGCGGCGGCGCGCCGGCTCGCGCTGTCGGCCGACATCGTGCTCGAGAATTTCCGCCCCGGCGTGATGGCCAGGTTCGGGCTCGATCACGCAGCGCTCGCGCGCGAGAAGCCGGCGCTGGTCTATTGCTCGGTGTCCGCCTTCGGCCAGACCGGCCCGCGAGCGCGGGAAGGCGGCTTCGACATGACGGTGCAGGCGATGAGCGGGGTCATGAGCGTCACCGGCGAGCCCGATGGCCGTCCGGTAAAGTGCGGCATTCCGATCGCCGACTTCAGCGCCGGCCTCTACGCCGCCTTTTCCGTGTGCGCGGCGCTCAGTAAAACGCGCGCGACCGGCAAAGGAGATCACATCGATGTCTCGATGCTGGGCGCGATGCTCGGCATCGCCAATCTTCAGACCAGCGAGCTCTTCGGCACCGGGCGCGAACCCGTGCGCCTGGGGTCGGCCCATCCGATGAACGCGCCGTACGCCGCGTTCGGCTGCCGCGACGGCTACTTCGCGCTCGCGGCCGGCACCGACAAGCTGTGGCAATCGGCGTGCGGAGGCATAGGTCGCATGGATCTTGCGCAGGATCCGCGGTTCGCTTCGCCCAGCCTGCGCGCGCAGCACCAGGACGAGCTGCGCGAGGCGCTCGAAGCGGAATTCGTCAAGCACGACGCGCAGGAACTGCTCGATATTTTCCGGCGGCGCGGAGTGCCGTGCGGCCCGCTCAATAATTATTCGCAGGCGCTCGCGGACCCGCAAGTCGAGCATATGCAGTGGGTGCAAGAGATGACGCTTCCCAACGGCGTTGCGACGCGCGCCGTGGTGTCGCCCCAGCACGTATCCGGCGCGACCCTCGGTGTCTACCGCCGGCCGCCGGCGCTCGGCGAGCACACCGCCGAGGTGCTGCGCGAAATCGGCATCGACCGGAGGCCTTGATGATTGACGAGCTCCTCAGGAGGCACGAAGGACACGTCACCCGGCTCATGCTGAACCGCGCCCAGAAGGCGAACGCGCTCTCCGCGGTGTTGGTCGAAGCCTTGCTCGACGCGGTCGAGTACGCGAGCACCGACGGCACGCGGCTGCTCGTCCTGGAGGGCGCCGGTGAGCATTTCTGCGCCGGCTTCGACTTCACCGCCTGCCAGGACGAGAGCGATGGCGATCTCGCGCTGCGATTCATCCGCATCGAGACGCTGCTTCAGGAGCTTTACCACGCGCCGTTCGAGACGCTCGTCTTCGCGCACGGCCGGAACTTCGGCGCCGGAGCCGACCTCGTGGCAGCGTGCAGCATCCGTGTGACGGCCCCGGGAACGACGTTCCGCATGCCGGGTCTGCGCTTCGGCGTGGTGCTTGGCACGCGCCGCCTGGCCCATCGCATCGGCGCCGGCAGGGCGCGCGCGGTCCTGTCGGCCACCCGCACTTTCGACGCAGACGAGGCGCTCGCGATGGCCTTCATCACGCGCGTCGCCGCGCGCGATGAATGGCCGGCGCTCACCGAGGCGGCCCGCGCCGAGAGCGACCTCTTGTCCCCCAACGCAGCCGCGGCGCTGCGACGCCAGACCGTCACCGACAGCCGGGCCGAGGATATGGCCGCGCTCGCGCTCTCGGTCGCACGGCCCGGCTTGAAGGAGCGCATTCGCCGTTATCGTGAATCCACAGCCAATCGGAAATAAGAGAGACTGATGAATAGCAAACTGCCCCAGACCATTCGCGTCATCGAAACGAGCGGCCCCGGAGGCCCGGAGGTGCTCAAGTCCGGCGAGCGCCCCATGCCGTCGCCGCAGGCGGAAGAAGTGCTGGTCAAGGTCGCCGCCGTCGGCGTCAACGGCCCGGACCTCATGCAGCGCAAAGGCCTCTATCCCGCCCCGTCCGGGGCCTCCGACCTGCTCGGGCTCGAGATCGCCGGCGAGGTGGTCGCGGCGGGCGAGAAGGCGGCGCGCTGGAAGCCGGGCGACCGGATCGCCGCGCTCACCAACGGCGGCGGCTACGCCGAGTACTGCACGGTGGACGCGCGGCATTGCTTGCCGATACCGAAGGGCGTCACGCTGCGCGACGCCGCCGGGCTGCCGGAGACGTTCTTCACGGTGTGGAGCAACGTGTTCATCGTAGCGGGGCTCGCCGCGGGCGAGACCTTCCTCGTGCACGGCGGCGCGGGCGGAATCGGCACCACGGCGATCCAACTCGGCAAGGCATTCGGCGCGAAGGTGATCGCGACCGACAGTCCCGCGGAGCGCTGCAGGATTTGCACCGAGCTCGGGGCCGATCGCGTCATCGACTACCGCAGGGAAGATTTCGTCGAGGTCGTGCGCGGCGAAGGCGGGGCGAACGTCATCCTCGACATTATCGGCGGACCCAACGTCGAGAAGAACTTCAAGGCCGCCCGGCACGACGCGCGCATCATCCAGCTCGCGTTCGCAATGGGCTCGAAAATCGAGATCAACCTGATGCCGGTGCTGCTGAAGCGCCTCACCTACACCGGCTCGACGCTGCGCACCCGGCCGCCGGCGTTCAAGGCAAAGGTCGCGCAGGAGCTCGAGGAGAAGGTCTGGCCGCTGATCGAGAACGGCAGGATCCGGGTGGTGACCGGGCGCACATTCCCGCTCGCCGAAGCCGCCAAGGCGCATGCGCTCATGGAAAGCGCCGGACATACGGGGAAAATTCTCCTCACCGTCGGTGAGTGAGCGCTCAGAAGCAACGAGCAGAGGTGCCGACAAGGAGTGGAGAGGGGAAGTGACCGGGGGCAATGTCGCGCATTCTCAGACGCCTTTCCGTCACCCCTTCCTGTCACTTCTTTACCTCGCTTCCTCTCGTCACCCCTTCGGTTAAATCAGCCGCAGCTGCGCCTCCGCTCCCGCCGCATCGTCGAGGTCACCGGGCGGGCGGCGCCGCAGGAGCGAAATGTCCTGCTCCGCGGCAACGGCGCGGGCATGCCGGATGTTCTTGTCGATCTCGTCGAAGTACGGGTTCCGCCCGTCGAAATGCCGCTCGATGTAGCGGTAGTGGCCGCCCAGGTCGCAATCGAGACGCTGGGCGGCGCCCTCGAGGAAGCGCGGCGTCTGGTAAATGAGGTCGGCGGCCGACGCGAACCTCACGAGCTCGCTGCCGTCGTGCGTGCGCTGGCGGGCGATGCCGCCAAGCACGAATTCCGGGTAGAGCCGGTCGTAGCACTTCTCCAGGTAACAGCGGTCGGCCATTTGCGCGAGGATGTCCGCGCTGCCGAGCAGGTTGCCGATCAGGCGGAACTCGGGCACCTCGACGCGGATCTTGTCGACGGGAACCTCATAGCCGGTGAAATGCACGGTGCGGGCGGCCGCCTGCGCGAAATCGCCCATGCCGATCGTCGGCATATACTCCTCGAGGAAACGCGCGCCGCGCGAGACGTGAACCCTGGTGTATTCCGCGCCGTGCTCGTGCCTGGTGTCCTTGCGGTGGCGGATGTAGCCGCAATCATGATAGAGGGCCGTGATCACGCCGAAGCGGAACAGCCGCTCGTTGATCGTCTCGCTGCCCGTCACGCGCACGCAGCCATCCATCAGCCGCGCCATTGCGAGCGTGACGTCGAGCACGTGCTGAACGTCGTGATAGCCCGTGTCGCAGGCGTGATAACCGGGCATCTCGCCGCGGTAGAGCCGCGCGAGATCGTCAAATGCCTGCTTGAGCATCGGAGACGATTCCGCCTGGTAGAGGCTCTGGTAGATGTCACAGACGGCGGCGGCGACCTGACCGGGCTTCGTGGTATCGATCCGGTTGGTCACGTCAAATTCATTGCGCCTGTGCACCATGTCCTCACTATCGCCGCCGAGATACAGTATTTTGTGATTTTTCAATGTATTAAACTATAATGCGGCAGCAGTTGCAATTATTCTTGGGCCGCTGTCCCGAACGGCCGATGGTTCGACGGCCGAATCGGAAGGGCAGAGTTCCCGCCCGCCGCGCGGGGGTGATTCGAGATTGCCGAACAACAAGGACTCGAAAATAATCTGACCCATGCATCCGCTGACGATCTACACCAAGACCTCGAAAGGCGTGCTTGAGATCCGCAACAAGACAATCAAGCTGCCACGCGAGGTCGGCCAGATCTTCCTTCTCGTCGACGGCAAGTCCACCGTCGCCGAAATGCTCAAGACCAACAGCGGGCTTGACGAGGCGAAGCTGACCGAGTTGCTCGCCCGGCTCGAGTCCGACGGCTACATCAAGGTTTTTTCCACGCCGAGGGAGGCAAGGCCCGACCCGGCAGCCGCCGCACCAGCCGGGGAAGGCTTCGACCTCGACTTCACCTCCGAAGAGACCGTCGCCAAGCTCAACGCCGAGGCTCAGACCCGCGCCAAGCGCGAAACCGAGGCCCGGGCGCGCGCGTCGGCCGCATCGCAGGCCGCGGCGCAAGCCAAGGCGCGCGCGCAGACCGAAGCGAAGGCAAAGGCGGAAGCGGCGACGAGAGCCAAAGCCGAATCGGCGGCCAAGACCAAGGCCGACGCGGCGGCCAAGGCGGCAACCCGGGTGCGCGCGCAGGCCGAAGTCGAAGCCAGAGCGGCTGCCGACGCCGAAGCCAGGGCACGGGCCGAAGCGCGGATGCGCGCGGCGGTCGAGGCTGCGGCGAAGGCCGAGGCCGAGGCCCGGGCACGCGCCGAATCGGAAGCCAAGGCCGCGGCCGAGGCGAAGACTCGGGAGGAAGCCGAAGCCCGGGCGCAGAAGGAAGCAGAAGAGCGCGCCAAAGCGGAGATCGAGGCGCAGGCGGACGCCGATGCCGAGACCAGGGCGCGCAGCGCAGTCGAAGCTCAGATGAAGGCGATGGCCGAGGCGCTGGCCCAAGCCCAAGCCCACGCCAAGCGCGAAGCCGAGGCGCGCGCGAAGATGGAAGCGCAGATCAAGGCGCGCGAGGAATCCGAGCGCAAGGCGCGCGAAGAGGTGGAAGCGCGCGCCAAGGCCGCCGAGGAAGCCGTCGCCAAGGCGCAGGCCATGGCGGCGGAAGCCGCGCGCGCCAAGGCGAAAGCCGAGGAACGGGCGCTCACGCAGCCGACGGTGGACGGAAACGCCGCGGCGCAGGCGCGCGTAAACGACGCATTGCGGGCGCTCGACGAAGCCAAGGCCAGCGCCCGCGCGGAAGCGGCGGCCCGCGCGGAAGCCGAGAAACGCGCCCAGGCCGAGGCCGAAGCGCGCGCGCGCGAGGCGGCCGAGCACAAGGCGCTCGGGGAGATCGAGAAGACGGCCCGCGAAGAGGCCGACGCGCGCACCAAGGCGCAGATACGCGAGTTGCAGGAACAGGCGCAGCGCGCGCGGGAGCAAGCCGAGGCACGCGGCGAGGTCGAGCGCAAGGGGCGCGAGGCAGCAGAGGCGAAGGCGGAGAGCGAGCGCAAGGGGCGCGAGGCAGCAGAGGCGAAGGCGGAGAGCGAGCGCATGGCGCGCGCCGAAGCGGTGCGCAAGGCGCACGAGGAGGCCGAGCAGAAGGCGCGCGCCGAAGTCGAGGCAATGATCAAGACCGAGCGCAAGGCGCGGGAAGAATCCGAGCGCAAGGCGCAGGCGGAAATGGCGGTGCGGATCGAGGCGGAAAAGAAGGCGCGCGCCGAGGCCGAGCGCCAGACCGAAGCAGCACTCCAGGCGCGCGCCGAGGCCGAGCACCGCGAGCGCGAGGCGCGCGAAAGCGATTCGGCAGCCGCGCAAAAAGCGCGCGCCGAAGCGGAATTCAAGGCCAAGGCAGCCGAGGCGGCGGTCAAGCAGGCGCACGCACTCGCCGAGCAAGAGCGCAAGGCGCGGGCCGAGGCGGAACAGCGCCTCAAGGAAGAGGCCGCGGCGCGTGTCATGCAGGAGCAGCAACTGCGTGCCAACGCCGACGAAGAGATCAAATCGCGGGTTGCAGCCGAGTTGAAGGCGCGCCAGCAGCAGGAGATGACGGCCGACGCAAAGTACCGCGCCGAAGCCGAGCAGCGGGCACGCGTTGCCGCCGCCGAGCGCAAGAAGAAGATCGAAGAGGAAAACGTTGCGGCGGTCGCGCTCAAACCCGCGAAAGAAACTGACTGGAAGAAGATTTCAGGGGTCGGGGCGATCGTGCTGATCCTCGCGACGGTCGGCCTGATACATGTGGTGCCCCTCACGCCCTATGCGGACGGCGTCGCAAAGCTCGTCTCGCAACGGCTCAAGCAGCCGGTGGCGATCGGCAGCATGCGCTACGCGCTCATCCCCTATCCGCAGCTCATGCTCGAGCGTGTCGTGATCGGCAAGGTCCAGGAAATCAAGATCGAGCGGATCGAGATTGATGCGAGCCCGCTGGTTTTCTTCGGCGAGCAGAAAGACATCGACCGCGTCGAGGCCATATCGGTGAGCGTCGAGGGCGATGCGCTGGCCCACGTGCCCGGGTGGCTGAAACCGCAATCCGGGGCCCGGCCGCTGCGCATCGGCAGGGTCCGCATGAAAGCGGTGCGCGTGGTCCTGCGAGCCGTCGATCTCCCGACGTTCGACGTCGACGTCACGCTCCGGCGCGACGGCTCGATGCGGCAAGCGCTGCTGACGGACGGGCGCGCGCGCGTGTCCCTGATTTCGAAGGAGACATCGCTGCAAGTGAGCCTCGAAGCGCGCGACTGGCTGCCCCCGCTGGGGCCGCCGGCCACGTTCGACGATCTCACCTTGACCGCGGCGGTCACGGGCGACACCGCAACGATCAGCAGCATCGACGCCAAGATCGGCCGCGGCACGGTAAAGGGAGAAGCGAGCGTGGCCTGGGGCGCCGGCATCCGTGCGCAGGGCGATTTGAGCCTCGCGAACGGTGAGCTGAGGCAGCTGATGCCCGACTTCACACGCGACTTCGCGGCCGCCGGCTCGCTCAATGCGAACATCAGCTTCCAGCTCGAGGGCGGCACCGTGCCGGCACTGTTCGAGAAGCCCCGGGTGAATGCCACATTCAACGTCAGCGGCGGAGCGCTCAACAACGTCGACCTCGTGCGCGCGATGCAGTCGCCCAAGCGCGAAGGCACCCGCGGCGGCCGCACCCCGTTCGACGTGCTGACCGGGACCTTACAGCTCGCCGGCAACCACTACGCCTACCGCCAGCTGCGCCTCGCTTCAGGGCCGTTGAACGCCACCGGCAGTGTCGACGTGGCGCCCAACGGCGAGTTGAGCGGCCGCATCTCCGCGGAACTCGGCTCGGGCTCGGTGGTAGTCGCGCGTGGCACGCTGGGCGTGAGCGGCATTGTCAAGTCGCCAGTGCTGGGGCGCTGAGAAACGGTGGAACAATAAACCCGCGTCCTGCGACGCGGGTTTTCTTGGCCCGCAGGCCGCGCGTCAGCCGCGGCGGACCGCGCCCGCGGTGCCCTCGGCACGCAGCGCAGCGATGCGCTCGTCGAGCGGCGGGTGCGACATGAACAGGCGCTTCAATCCGCCGGCCACCCCGCCCGAAATGCCGAACGCCTTGATGTTGTCGGGCAGCTGCGCCGGCTGCTCGTGATTCATCTTCAGGCGCTCGAGCGCGGCGATCATTCTGCTGCGCCCGGCAAGCTGCGCGCCGCCGGCGTCGGCCCGGAACTCGCGCTGGCGCGAGAACCACATGACAATGATGCTCGCGAGAACGGCAAGCAGGACTTCCGCAATGATGACCGTGATCCAGAACGCCGGGCCGTGGCCGCGCTCGACCTTGAACACCATGCGGTCGACGAGATAGCCGATCACGCGCGACAGGAAGATGACGAAGGTGTTGACCACGCCCTGGATGAGCGCGAGCGTCACCATGTCGCCGTTCGCGACGTGGCTCACCTCGTGGGCGAGGACCGCTTCGGCCTCCCCCTGCGTCAGGTTGGTGAGCAGCCCGGTGCTCACCGCCACCAGCGCGTTGTTCCGGTTCCAGCCGGTGGCAAAGGCGTTGACCTCGGGCGCGTCGTAGACCGCGACCTCGGGCATGCCGATGCCGGCGCGGTCGGCCTGGCGCTTGACCGTGTCCACCAGCCAGCGCTCGGTCGTGTTCGACGGCACTTCAATCACCTGCGCGCCGGTTGCCCGCTTCGCCATCCATTTCGAGATCAGGAGCGAAATGAACGAGCCGCCGAAACCGAACACCGCCGCGAATAGGAGCAGCGCATTGAGATCAAGGCCGACCCCCTGCTCGTCGAGGATGCGCTCGACGCCGAGCAACCGCAGCGTGATGCTGAGCACCACGATCACTGCAAGATTGGTGGCCAGAAACAGGAAAATGCGCTTCATGATCCGTTGCTCTCCGAGATAGTCGAAACCATGGATTAGATGGGGCCGGTGCGCTGGAGTTCAAGCGCACTCACCCGCGGCCGTACTTGCAACGTATTGTCTGAACATGTGTTCATTAGCCCTCCTGCAACGGCCTGCGCCAGCTTCCATCAGTTTTCTTTCACCGGCCTTACTCGCGGCCCGGCGCCACCTGCAGCCAAAAGGTGACCGGACCGTCGTTGGTTGCTGCTCGCATCAATTGCCGCCGCTGGCGCCGCGGCGGCGGCCGCCTGGCGCTTCTGGCCGGAACAGGGACTCACCCATCCCTGCCGCCCGGCGCTGGCGACGCGGCTCGCCCGCCACGAATTCGTGCTCGAGGCATGGGCGTCATCCACGACCTGGCCGCAAACCACACGTTCCTATTATTGGGCAGTCTAAAGGTGATGCCCGTGCCGGCGCGTCCCGCAAGGCCTCCCAAACGGCAGAATTTTGGATTACCATTCGGGGCGGCCCGATGACACCCATTCCAGACAACGTGCGCGTTTCACCAGCACATCCTTCCGCTGCCGGCGGGTCTCGCGCTTTTCGCCGGCACAACCTGCCTAGGCCGTGCCGATGCCGACGAGATTGATCTTCGACCCCGACCTGTCGGCTGCGGAGATGCGCGGCTTCACGCGCACCATCGCCGAGATCCAGTGGCTGATGCTGATCCTGGTGCTGCTCTACCAGGTGGCGATCCAGCCCGATGCCGAAACCTCGGCCGCGCTGGCCATGGCGATGTACTTCTTCGGCGCCTTCGTCGTGAGCTTTCACTACGCCAACTTCTACCGGCGGGAGACAGCGTGGAAACTGGCGATCGAGGTGTGGGCGATGATTGTCTTCATTACCTGGGTGCTCGCCTATACTGGCGGGCCGAACAGCCCGCTGCACGACCTCTACCTGCTGGTCATCGTGGTGAGCGCGCTCACCCTGGGCAAGATCGAGACGCTGGCCCACCTGGCGGTGATCGTGCTGTGCTACGTCTGGCTGATCCACGTCGATCCGGTGCGGATCATGACCGCCGGAGAGTCCGTCACCGCACTGGCGGCAAAGCTCGCGCCGGTATTCCTGGTCGCATACATCACGACCATGCTGTCGGCCGACATCCGGCGCGCGCTGATGCAGATCAAACTCCTCTCCGAAACCGACGAGCTGACGGGCGTGCTCAACATGCGTGCCTTGTCCGGCGTATCCGAGCGTATTTTCCGGCAGGCGGCCCGCTACGCGCGCCCGGTAAGCGTGCTGATGATCGACTCCGACGGCCTGAAGGAAATCAACGACACCTACGGGCACGAAACCGGCAACCGCATGCTAAGGCTGACGGTCCAGTGCATCCAGGGCCAAATGCGGGAGACCGATGTGCTGGCGCGCTACGGCGGCGACGAGTTCGTCGTGCTGCTGCCGGAGACCGACTGCAGCGGCGCGATGGGGGTGGCAAAGCGCATCGAGCAGAGTGTCGCGGCAACCCCACTGCCCACCCGCGAAAAGAAAGTCCCCTTTAGTGTGAGCATCGGCATCGCTTGCTGTCCGGAGCACGGCAATTCTCTTGAAATGGTCATGGAGCGCGCCGACCAGGCGATGTACATCAGCAAGAACGGCGGCAAGAACCGCACCACGCTCCACACGGTGCCCCAGTCCCTCACCGCGTAATCCGCCCCGGGCGGAAGTAACCCGGGTCGTCGTAGAATGCCTCGTTTCGGTTGGCGTCGTGCCATCCCGGCACGCCGAGGACCGGCACCGGCGCGAGCTCGCGCGTCGAGCACAGCGCCGCGGGGTCAAGCAACTGGCGCGCGAGCCCCGCATCGACCGTTTCGAGCTGCCCGTCAAGCGGCGCGGCAAGGAGGCTCTGGTCCACCCCCAGTCGGATCGCGTGCCCGCTGATGCCGCGGTACGGCGCGAGCATCTTCTCGTACAGCGCGTGGCCAAAGGCGTAGAACCGCATGCCGGAGACGACGCGTGTACGGTTGCGCCAGAAGAGATCCTTCCACGCAAACACCTCGAGCTTGCCCAACAGCCCGCCGTCGGCTGCCGCGACGATCAGTCCGCTCTCGTCGAGGAGCGTGAGCGCGTCCTGCAGCGGCCCGCGGTTCGGCGCGCCCGCCGCCTGCTGCGCGCGCAGCGCTGCGTAATGCCGCGCATTGAGCGCCCCTTTCGCCAGCGGGAACGCCAGCCAGACGAGGGCGTTGAACAGATCGTGCCAGTTGCGGGCGCGCACTGGAACCTCACCGCGCAGGTAAATGCGCGGCTCATAGCGGTCCTCGAACCGGGTGCGCTTCGCGCCCGCGCAGACGAAACGGATCGGCACGCCGCCGCCGCTGACGACGGGCATTGCACGCGCCGAGAGCAAGCGCTGCAGGTCCGCCGGCGTCGGCCAGTCCCGCGCGCCAAGCGCCGCCGCCGAAGGACGCAACGGCTCGTACAGCGCCGAGCGCTCGAAGAACCGCGGATCCCACTCTGCACTCATGATTCCGGTAAAATGCCCAGCTGTTCAACGTACGGAGCGAATCGTTCCGGGCCCGCACCATGCTACGTGAAAACCCGGCGCCGGCTCCTCCCCGTCCCTATCTTCCATGTCCGAACGCGTCGACTGCGCCGTAATCGGCGCGGGGGTGGTGGGGCTCGCCATCGCACGCCGGCTCGCGCTTGCCGGGCGCGAGGTGGTCATCCTCGAAGCCGAGGAGGCATACGGCACCCACACCAGCTCACGCAACTCGGAGGTGATCCACGCCGGCATCTACTACGCGACCGGCACGCTCAAGGCTCGGCTGTGCGTCGCGGGCAAGCACGCGCTGTACCGCTTTTGCGCGGAGCACGACGTCGGGCACCGCCGCATCGGCAAGGTCATCGTCGCCACTGCCGAGGACCAGATCGAGGCGCTGCACAAGTATCGCAGGCAGGCGGAAACCAACGGCGTCAACGATCTCAGGCCGATCAACGCCGGCGAGCTCGCCGAACTCGAACCCGAGGTGCGCGGCGTGGCGGCCTTCCTGTCGCCATCGACCGGCATCATCGACAGCCACGGCCTGATGCTCGCCTACCTGGGGGACGCCGAAGCGCACGGCGCGGCACTCGCGCTGGCAAGCCCGGTCGTCTCGGGCGAGGTGACCGCGGACGGCATTCTGCTCGAGGTCGGCGGCCGGGAGCCGATGCGCCTCATGTGCCGCGCCGTCGTCAACAGCGCCGGGCTGAACGCCCAGGCGGTAGCGCGCGCGATCCGCGGCGTGCCCGCGCCGACCATTCCGCCGACCCACTATGCAATCGGCCACTACTATACGCTCGCGGGCAAGGCGCCGTTCAAGCGGCTGATCTACCCGGTCGCACGCCAGGACTGGCTCGGCGTGCACGTCACCATCGATCTAGGCGGCCAGGTCAAGTTCGGCCCCGACTTCGGTTGGATCGACCGAATCGATTACCGTTTCGATGAAAGCCGCACAGCGGCGTTCCAGGAGGCGATCCGCCGTTACTACCCGGGGTTGCGGGAAGGAGCCCTGCAGCCGGGCTACACCGGCATCCGGCCAAAGATTGCGGGCCCCGGCGAGCCGGCATCGGACTTCGTGATCCAGGGCCCGCGCGAGCACGGCGTCGCCGCGCTGGTCAATCTCTACGGCATCGAGTCGCCGGGACTCACTGCTTCGCCGGCGATCGCGGACGATGTGCATTCGCTGCTAACGCAGTAGCGTAGTAGACTGGCGCCTGCGCTCGGAGTTTGTCGGGCTTGGCCCCGACAAACTCCTGATGCAAGACCGGCGCCAGAAGAATGCGAAGAAGGATGACGGATATGCCAGTTTCCCCTCCCTTTGCTTCACATTCGAACGCTTCGAGCGGGTTTGCGTCCGAATGGTCAGCCGGTTTTGCTTTTGGCAGCCTGTCGAGCTGCCAAGTCCGACAGGCCGCCAGTAGCGACAACGCGTTAACTTGCTTGAGGATGCCCAGGTAGCGACCAAATGCCGGACAAGACCGTCTACAGGCCCACCGCCAAGGCCAAGCAGCTTGGCAGCACCACCACGTCCCTGCCGGCTGCGCTGCACAAGCTGCTCGGACTGATCGATGGCAATGCGACGGTCGACGATATGAAGCAGAAGCTCGGACGGGTCGACGACCGCAAGCTGCAGGAAGCGCTCGAACGCCTCGAGCAGGACGGTTATATCGAGGCTACGGCCGCCCGCGGCGACGCAGGACCGCTCACGCTCGACTTCACCCTGCACGCGAGAGCGCCGGGATCGAGGCGGGCGGCCCCGAAAGAGGACGAGGCCGCATCCAAGCTTGACTTGTCAAAGGAGCTGGAGTTGCCCGCGCCGGAGCCGACGGCCGCCCAGTTGGCCGAAGCGCAGGACAAGACGCTCGCCGGCATGCGCACGCTGAAGTCCGCCGGGTATTACGTCAACATCCTGTCGAAACCGGGCGTCAAGCAGCCCCCGCGCTCGGAAACCAAGTACTCGGTGCTGGTGATCGACGACGATGCCGCCAACTCGCTGATCGTCGCGCGCACTCTCATGCTGGCGGACTTCGACGTGCGCAGCGCGGGAAACCGCGAGGAGGCGTTGGCGGATCTGAAGAAAGTGCCGCTGCCCGACGCCATCGTCCTCAATCCCCACCTGCCCGCGCTGAACGGCCTCGATCTCCTCGCGCGCCTGCAAGTGCACAAGTACTATGCTTCGGTCCCGGTGATCATCATCAATCCCAATCTCACGCACGAGGCGGTCGTCGATGCGCTCGCGCGCGGCGCAGCCGGTTACATGACCAAGCCGTTCAAGCCCGAGGCACTGCTCGACACCGTGCGCGCCGTGCTCGGTTTGAACTGACCCGGGGCCGCGCGTCAGTTAGTGACCGCGACCGCCTCGATCTCGATCAGGAAACCCTCTCGCGCCAGCGCCTGCACGCCGATCAGCGTGCTCGCCGGCGGATTGTCTTTCGACACGTAGCGGCTGCGCGCCGCGTTAAGCAGCGGGCGGTACTCGGCCTTGTAACCAACGACGTAGACGTTGATCTTGACCACGTCGCCGAAGCCCGCCCCGGCGCCCTTCAACGCGAGTTCGAGGTTGCGGTAGACCTGCTCGGCCTGCGCCGCGAGATCTCCGCGCCCGACGAGCTCGCCTGCCGCGTCCTGCGGGACCTGCCCGGAGACGTAGATCGTCCTGCCGCCGCTCACCGTGACCACCGGCGTGTAGACACCGGGGCGGACGAGCCCTTCGGGATTGAGAAACCGCTTCTCCATGCTGACTCCTCTCCGGCACCGGCGGTGCCTGATACCTATCGCCTTCACCCTCCGTTCACGCCCGCCGGCCCCGGTGGCGCGGCCCGCTGCCCGGCCTGCTCGAGAAACGCGTCGAGCGCCGCGACCCACTCCGGGCGCATGAATACGAAACCGTCGTTATGGCCGCCGGCAAGCTCGAGGAAGGACTTGGGCTCGCCGGCCGCATCGTAGAGCGCCTTGCCGTGCGCGTACGGCACGATGTCGTCGCCGCGGCTATGCACGACGAGCACCGGCGCGCGCACCGCCTTGAGATTGGCAACATTGTCGTAGCGGAAGCGGCTGATCAGGCGCACCGGGAGGAACGGATAGACCTCGGCGCCGAGATCGGTCGCGGAGGTGAAGGTCGAGGCGAGGACCAGCGCCCGCGGCGCTTCGCGCGCAGCGAGCCAGGACGCAACCGCCGCGCCCAGCGATTCGCCGTAGACCACGATCTGCTCCGGCAGGACGCCTCGCGTTGCCGTGAGCCAGCGCCACGCGGCGGCCGCGTCGCGATACGTCCCCTCCTCCGACGGGGTGCCCGTGCTCCGGCCGTAGCCGCGGTAATCGACGATCAGCGTCGAGTGGCGCAGCCGGTGGAACATCAGCAGGTAATCGAGCCGGTGCGATATGTTTCCCGCGTTGCCGTGAAAAAAAAGCACGGTGCCGCGGGGCCCGTCCACCGGCACCCACCAGGCGTCGAGCCGCTCGCCGTCCTCGGTGCGGATCTCGACCGGCTCGAAATCGAGGCCGACCGCCCGCGGCGTCGCGCTGATCTCCTGGCCGATGCTCGGAAAGTAAACGAGCTTCGGCTGGATCGCGAACACCAGCGCCACCACCGCGGCGTAAGCCACGGCGATCGCAACCAGGGTCTGTAGGATCAACGGCAGTCTCACGCCGCCAGTTCCAACGGTTGCTCGTCGAGCAGGGCGGCCTGCTCGCGCAGCGCGAGGATCTGGTCCTGCCAGTAGCGCTGCGTATTGAAGAACGGGAAACTCGCCGGAAACGCCGGATCGTCCCAGCGGCGCGCAAGCCATCCCGCGTAATGGATGATGCGCAGCGTGCGCAGCGCCTCGATCAGCTCGAGCTCGGCAGGGTCGAAGGACATAAACTCGCGGTAGCCCGTCATCAACGCGGCAAGCTGCGCTTCCATCGCACCGCGGTCTCCCGCGAGGCACATCCACACGTCCTGCACCGCCGGGCCCATGCGCGAGTCGTCTAGGTCGACGAAGTACGGCCCGGCGTCGGCCCACAGGATGTTGCCCGCATGGCAGTCACCGTGCAGGCGGATGTTCCTCAGCCTTCCCGCCCGCGCGTAGCGGTTCTCGACCCGGCCGAGAACGTCGTCGATAACGCTGCGGTAGGTATCCTGCAGCTCCGGCGGAACGAATCCCCGCTCGAGCACGAACGTGGACGGCTCGCGGCCGAAGCTCCCGATGTCGAGCGTCGGGCGGTGCGCGAACGGCCGCAATGCGCCCACGGCGTGGATGCGCCCGATGAAGCGGCCGAGCCACGCGAGCGTGTCCCGATCCTCGAGCTCCGGGCTGCGCCCCGGCCGCCGGGGATAGAGCGCGAAGCGGAAACCCGCATGCCGGTGCAGCGTATTGCCGGCGAACGCGAGCGGTGCAACCAGCGGAATCTCGCGCTCCGCCACCTCCAGCGCAAAGGCGTGCTCCTCGAGGATCGCCTCATCGGACCAGCGCCCCGGCCGGTAGAACTTAACTACCAGGCGCTCGCCATCATCGAGCCACACCTGGTAGACGCGGTTCTCGTAGCTGTTCAGCGCCAACAGCCGGCCGTCGCAGCGAAAACCGGCCGTCTCCACCGCATCGAGGATATGGTCCGGGGTGAGGCTCCGGTAAGGGTGCGGATTCGGCACGTTCTTATTCGCTCCACCGGGAAAATAGCACACTGCGGGCACGGGGGCGGCGGCGCGTTGAGCGCAGGCTCGGCGCTGACCAGGAGCGATAACCTATGCGTTCACACCGATCGTTCAAGGCCGCAAGTCCGACAGGCTGCTAGCACGCGGCCAGGCTGCGCGCGACGGCATCCACGCGGCGCACTGCGATGAAAGCGCTGCCGTTCTCGAGCCGGTCCGGCAGCACGCTTGCGACGACGCACGCGCCGCCAATTCGGCATTCGTCGAGGTAGCCAAGGACACTGCTTTCGATCCCCGCGAGATCGTCGAGCGGATGCAGCGGCCAGCGGAAGCCCTCGAGCGCTGCGTCGTCGAGCTCGGACGAAAGGCTCACGCGCAGCTCGGCGCCCCCGGCATCGAGCCGGTGCGCGGAGAGCACCACCGCCGGGTCGCCCGACGCCGAGCGGAACTCCCGCACCGCGTTGCTCGCAAACAGATGAAACGCGAGCTCGACCTGGGCATGGCGCCCGGAGTGCACGGCGCGCAGCAGTCCGGCGGGCGGGCGCGGAATCGCGAGCAGATCGAGCCCGGGCTGCGCGAGCTGCCGGGCGAGTTCGCGCGCGAGCGGCATGCCCCAAGCGCTGATCATCCCGGCGGTCTCGTCGAGCGAAGGCGCATCGGCGGCGCTCACGCCGGCACCCACGAGGAAACGCAGGTGCACCTGCTCGGGCCATCGCGCCACCCGGATCTTCTGCGCCGCGATATCCCGCGGCGCCGCGGCCGGGGACACAGCCGTCCAGCGGTATACGGTGCTCGCGGGCAGGTTCTCCAGCGCCTCGAGCGGGCACAACGCGTTGCTCAGGCCGAAATTGCGTGTCGCGCCGAGAACGCCATGACGATCGAGCAGCGCCCGGACTGCCTCGATCTCCGGCAGGGCGCCGGGAATGACGAGCGGCTCACGCGCGGCGACAATGAATATCACGGGCAGCGCAAACACGCGGGTCACGACGGCACCCGGCGACTGCCCGACCGGTTCCTCGGTGGCGCTGCAGATCAGGTCCCATAGGGCGTGATACGGTTCCGGCGCGGCGGCGCGGCGCAGCATGGCCCAGATGGCAGAGTCGCTGCCGGCGTGAAGCGCGCGCCGCAATTGCGCGAGGCAGTCCTGGCGCGCGCCGGGATCGCCGGCGGCCGCGATCCCGCACGCGGAAAAAACCGCATCCGCCTCACCGCCGCCGCCGTAGCGGCGCGGATCGGGTAACCGAGTCATGCGCCGGCCGTACGCCGTGCCATCAATCCACCCGCGCGCCGGAGGCCTTCACCACCTTGCCCCACTTGGCGTAATCGGCACGGATGACCCGCGCGAAATCGTCCGGGGTGCCGCCAACCGGATCCGCGCCGCGTGCGTTGAGCAGTTTCGCGAGGTCCGGAGATTTCAGCGCCTTGTTCAACTCGGCGTTGATGCGGTCGAGCGCCGTCTTCGGCACCCCCGCCGGCGCGAGAATGCCGAACCAGTTGATCACTTCGTATCCCGGCACCGTTTCGGCGACCGCGGGCAGCTCGGGGAACGCGGGCGAGCGCCTCGGGCCGGTTACGGCGAGCCCTTTCAGGCGCCCGCTCTTCACCTGCGGCGAGAGCGGCACCGCGCTCGCGATGGTGACCTTGATCTGTCCGGTCAGCATATCGATGATGAGGGGTCCTGTTCCCTTGTACGGAATATGCACCATAGCGACGCGGGCCATGCTCTTGAACAGTTCCATCGCGAGATGGCTGGAGGAGCCGCTGCCGGCGGAGCCGTAGTTGATCTCGCCCGGCCTGCTCTTCGCGTAGCCGATCAGGTCCTTCACCGAGGCCGCCGGCAACGACGGGTGCGACGCCATCATCAGCGGCACCGCCACGAACTGGATCACCGGCACGAAATCCTTCAGCGCATCGTAATTGACCTTGCGGTAGAGATGCGGATTGATCACGTGCGGGATCGACGTGAACAGCAGCGAATAACCGTCGGCGCTGGCCTTGGACGCGATCTCGGTGGCAATCAACCCGCCCGCGCCGCCGCGGTTGTCCACCACCACCTGCTGGCCGAGGCCTTCAGTCAACCGCTGCGCCGCGATGCGGCCGAGGATGTCGGCAGCGCCGCCGGGCGGGAACCCGACGATCAGCCGCACCGGCCGCTCGGGATACTGCGCGCGCGCGGGGCCGACGGGAGCGGCAACGACCACAACGGCGAGCGCCGCAGTGCATAACATAGATCCTGTTTTCATATGGCACTCGTCATGGTGATTTAATATCCCCTTGAGGGGTACGCCGATAGAAAAGTAAAAAACCACCAAACCGTCTTTCTAAGAGTGGTCTTATCGGCGTTCATCGGCGTTCATCGGCGGTTTCATTGATCTTCGACGATTTCTGCGACGGGTTCTGTTCTTATCCTGCTCCAGGGCGCGCTACCACCCGAGCACGTAGGCGGGCCGCCGCGGGTCGGCACCGCCGTGCAGCACGCCGCGCTTGTGGTCCGCAACGATCGTGCACACCGCCCCGGCAAGCCAGGTCATGTCGTCCCACCAGTGGACCGTGTGCCCGCGCGCCGCGAGCTCGTCGCCGGTCTTGCGGTCGATGCGCGATTCCAGGTACAGCCGGCCGGGGAAGTACGGGTGCGGCTCGAACGAGCCCGGAAAGCTGTAGGTGGAGAAGCGCGGTGCTTCGACTGCATCCTGCGGCGCCATGCCAAAAACGTTGACGTTGAGAAACACCTGCAGCATCGCCTGCGGCTGCACGTCGCCGCCCGGCGTGCCGAACGGCATGTACACCTTGCCGTTCTTGAACGCGAGCGCCGGACTGGGCGTGAGCCGCGGGCGCTTGCCGGGCGCCACCGAGCACGGGTGCGTCGGATCGGCCCACGACTGCGTGCCGCGACCCGAGCACAGGATCCCCACCCCGGGAACGATCGGGGTCTTGTCCGAGCCGTCCGAGGGCGTGGCCGAAAACGCATTCCCGTCCTTGTCGATCACGCACAGACAGGAAGTGTCGCCGGGACCGGGCGCCTCGTCCGGCTGCGGCGCCGGCATCCAGCGGTGCGGCAGCTCGGCCAGCGCCTTCGGATCCCCAGCCGGCGGCATCCCGGGGAAGGCTTGGTCGACGCTGATACGGCTTCGCCGCCATGCGGCATAATTCTCGGACATCAGTCCGGCGATCGGCACCTTGATGAACTTGGGATCGCCGAAATGCTGGTGGCGGTCGGCGAACGCGAGCTTCAACGCCTCGGTCACGACGTGAATGTAATCGGGTGAATTGTGGCCCACGCGCCGCAGATCGAAGCCCTTGAGGATGTTCAGCGCCATCGGCAGCGCCGGACCCTGCGACCACGGCCCGCACGCATGCAGCTCGATGCCGTCGAAGCGCGCCTTCACCGTCGGCTCGAAATTCACCTTGAAGCCGGCGAAGTCCCCGTAACACATGAGGCCTCCCTCCTGCTGGATGAACCTCTCGACCTGGCGTGCGATGTCACCCTTGTAGAACGCATCGCGCGCGGCCTTCAGCCCGCCCTTGCGTCCCTTGCGCCGCGCCGTTTTCCTCTCCTCGTCGGCCATGTACTGCAATGTCCTGCCGAGATCGGGCTGCACGAACAACTCCCCCGCTTCCGGCGCCCGCCCCCGCGGCATGAACACCTTGCGGCTCGACGGCCAGCGCGAGTAGGCGTCCGCGTTGTCCTTGATGAACTGCGACATCAGGGGGTACATCGGAAAGCCGTCACGCGCGAAGCGGATCGCGGCTGCCGCGACCTCGCCGAAGCTCATGGTGCCGAAGTGCTCGAGCGCGGTGAGCCATGCGTCGGGCGCGGCCGGCACGACGCAGCGCTCCACACCCGCCGGGATCTTGCCGCCACGCTTGTTCACGAAATAGTCGGGCGTGACGGCCTTCGGCCACACCCCAAGGCCATCGATGCTGTGCACCTTCCTGTTCTTCACCGTGTAGATGATTTGCGGCGCGACGCCGCCGAAATTCACCTTGTCGGTCTGCAGCACGCCGATCGCGATGCCCGCGGCCACGCCCGCGTCGATCGCATTGCCGCCGGCCTCCAGGATCTGGAAACCAGCGTGGGCCGCGAGATAGTGCCCGGCAGAAACCATGTGCCGGGTGCCCATGATCGTCATGCGACTGGAAGACATCTCGTCCTTCTGCGCGATCCTGGTCGAAGGCCGGATCGGAAAATACCTATTCTAACGCGTGCTGCGGGGCTGCCGGCGATCATCGCTGTGCCGGACGCAAAGCCGGATCCACATTGCGAAATCGCGAAGTGGATCAAGGTCGCGCGCGAGGCGGGCATCGAGCCGCAGTAACCCGGCGCAATTCTGCTGCATGCGGCGGCCTGCGGGCCGCCGTTTCGCGTGGCGCCGCGACGTCATCGGCCCGTGCTTCGGCTGTAGTATGATTCCTTTTTCGAAATTCCCGCTCGCTTGCCGTGCTGCGCCCTTTTTTACCGAGACAAGACCATGCAGCCTTTCGACTGGCAGTTCCCCTACCCTTCCCAGCGCATGCCGGTCCTGGCGCGCAACGTTGTCGCAACTTCGCAGCCACTCGCCGCGCAGGCCGGCCTGCGCATGATGACGAAGGGAGGCAACGCGGCGGACGCCGTGCTCGCCACGGCGATCGCGCTGACGGTGCTCGAGCCCACCAGCAACGGCATCGGCAGCGATGCATTCTGCATCCTGTGGGATGGCAAGAAGCTGCACGGATTGAACGCGTCGGGCCGCTCGCCCGCCGGCTGGGATCTCGCGCGCTTCAAGGGCTTGAACGGTATGCCCAACCGCGGCTGGGATTCGGTCACCGTGCCGGGCTGCGTCGCCGCGTGGATCGATCTGTCCGAAAAATTCGGCAAGCTGCCGTTTGCGGATCTCTTCGAGCCGGCGATCAAGTACGCCGCCGATGGTTACATGGTCAGCCCGACCATCGCCCGGCTGTGGGCGAAGCAGGTACCGGAGCTCAAGGGCGAGCCGGGTTTCGCGGAAGCGTTCATGCCGCATGGCCGCGCGCCGGAGCCGGGTGAGAAGTTCTCGTTCCCGGCACAGGCGAAGACATTGAAGCGCATCGCGGAGACCAAGGGCGAAGCCTTCTATAGAGGCGATCTCGCCGAGAAAATCGCCGCCTTCTCCAAGCACTGCGGCGGCGCCCTTACGCTCGGCGATCTCGCCGCCCACACGAACGACTGGGTCGAGCCGATCGGCATTGACTACCGCGGCTACCGGCTTCACGAGATCCCGCCCAATGGCCAGGGCATCGCGGCGCTGATCGCGCTCGGCATCCTCGAGAACTTCGAGATGGCGAAGTATCCGGTCGATTCCGTCGACAGCTTGCACCTGCAGATGGAGGCGATGAAGCTCGCGTTCGCGGACGCCTACGAGCACGTATCCGATTGCGCGACGATGCGCGTGAAGCCGGGCGAGCTTCTCGACAGGGCCTACCTGAAGGCGCGCGCGAAGCCGATCGATGTTAAGAAGGCCGGCTCCCCCGCTTTCGGCGATCCCGGCAGGGGCGGTACCGTCTACCTCACCGCCGCCGACGAGTCCGGCATGATGGTGTCCTACATCCAGTCGAACTACTCCGGATTCGGCTCCGGCGTCGTGGTGCCCGGCACGGGAATCAGCCTGCAGAACCGGGGCTTCGGCTTCAGCGTGCGTCCGGATCATGCCAACGTCGTGGCGCCACGCAAACGCCCGTTCCACACGATCATTCCCGGTTTCGTGACGCAGAAGGGCAAGCCCGTGATGAGCTTCGGCGTGATGGGCGGCTCGATGCAGGCGCAGGGCCACGCGCAGGTCATGCTGCGCCTGGTCGATTACCACCAGAATCCGCAGGCGGCCTCGGACGCGCCGCGCTGGCGCATCGACAACGGGTGCGACGTCAACATCGAGCACGGGGTCGCGACCGAGATCGTGGCCGGACTCAACGCCCGCGGCCACCGCGTGGCGCAGGCCGACCGCTGGTCGACCGATTTCGGTCGCGCGCAGCTCATTTTCAAGATGAATGACGGCTACTTCGCGGCCTCCGAGCGCCGCACCGACGGCCAGGCCGTGGGTTACTGATACATGAGGACGTGAGCGCGAGGCAAACCTCCCAGTGCCCCCCTGTTTCGGCCTTCAAAGGAGGCGCTGCAGGAATACGACGTCGAGCCATCGGTCGAACTTGCGGCCGACCTCCCGAAAGCGGGCAACGCGGTCAAACCCCAGCGCCTCGAGCAGGGTAATGACCGGGGTCGACTCGCTGCAGCATCCGCCGACGAGCGCGTGGAATTGAAGCTCGCGCGCGCGCGTTACGAGATCGGACACGATGGCGCGGCCAATTCCGCGCCGGTGCCAGTCATGATGGACGTACACGGAGAACTCGGCCGTATGCCGATAGGCGGGACGGCCTCTGAAGATTTCGAGCGCGCCCCAGCCGGCGATGACCCCATCGGCCTGCGCCGCGATCACGGGATGGGCCGATGCGCGGTTCTCGAGCCACGCCAGCCGCTCCTCCAGTGTCAGCGGTTCGGTGTGGAACGTGGCCGTGGAGTGCACGACGTAATGGTTCTGGATGGCATTGATCGCCTCGGCGTCGTCCCGGCACGCAAGACGGATTGAACAAGTGCTCAAGGCCCGGGATTCCTCGGCAAAGCGATTTCAGCGGGCGGCAGCCTGCGCGCCAACCCCGGCGTTCCGGCGCCGAAGGAGCCAGTACGCGACAAACAGGCCGACCGGGATGCAGGCGAGCACCGCGACCTCCTCCCTCGGGTGAAACAGCACCACCAGCGCGAAGGCGGCGAGCACGAGCCGAAGCGGAACGTCGATCGCGCGACGGTCGGTGAACCGCGCCTGGATGGCGAAGCTCAAGCCGATGGTAGAGATCATCATGAGCAGCATTGCCTGGAGCTGGTCGATCCCGGGCTCCATGACGAGCTCCGGCCGGGTGAATACCCCGAACATCAGGACGAACAGCGAGACGCAGATCGTTATCGCGTGGAACAACGTCTGCATGAAGGGCGCATCGGCAATCTTGGCCGTCACCGCGGCCACGACCGAAGTGGGCGGCGTCAGCTCGCCCCAGACCGCGAGGAAGAAGGCGAAGAAGTGGACCACCCATTGGTCGACGCCGACGCGGATCATGGCCGGCGCGATCACGAGGGCGGTGATGATGTAGGTCGGCGCCGGCGGCAGCCCGGTTCCGAGCAGCGCGCCGAAGAAGAAGGCGACGATCACCATCGCAATGAGGTTGACTCCGGCGGCCGCGACGAGGATGGCGCCAATCTTCGTCGGCACGCCGGTGATGACCAGCGCTCCGGTCATGATCGACAGCGTCGCCAGCAGCAGCGTCAAGTCCGCGGTCATGCTCGAGAAAGAATCCACGAGGCGGCCGAGCGGGGCGATCAAAGTCCGCAGGACCCGCCCGCGCGTCCACACAGCCCGCACAATGTGCGCCGCGACGAGGGCCCCAAGAACGGCGAGAAAGACATAAAGCGCGGCGAACATCGGCGGCAGGTGCAGCGCCGCCATCAGGCCGATCAGCCCGCCGACGACGGTAACGAAAGCGCCGATGTTCATCCAGTCGGTCCAGTACATCTTTTCGGCGATCACGGAATCGAGCCGGTATTGGTAGCGCGACGACAGCAGGTAGACCGAAACAACGACGCCGACGAAGTAGACCAAGGCCGGGGCGTAGCCTCGCGCGACCACGTCGAAATAGCTGCGTCCCAGAAATTCCGCCATCAGGAAGGCCGAAATGCCCATGATCGGCGGCATCAGCTGCCCCCCCAGCGATGATGCCGTTTCGATGGCGGCCGCGGTCACACGCGGCATGCCGGCGCCGATCATGGCGGGAATGGTGGCCGAACCCGTCGTGATGGCGTTCGCCGCGCTGCTGCCGCTCACGGCGGCGACGCCCATGGAGCCCAACACGGCGGACTGTGGCAGTGCGTGCGGCGAGCGCACGGCGATCTGCGTGGAGCCCTTGAGAATGGAGTCGACGCAGCCGAACGCGCGCAGCGTGGAGAGCACGAGGATGAACGAGCCGATCAGCGTCAGCGCAAGCTGCGGCAGGTTGGAGAAGACGCCGGTCGACGTCTCGACGCTCATCGCGGTGACAATGCGCACCCAGGTGAGCCCGGGGTGGTTGAACATGCCGGGCACCACCGAGCCGTAGACGGCATAGAGAATCAGAAGGATGTTCAGGATGAAGAGCGGCAGGTAGCGCTTGCGCGCATACTCCATTACCAGCACCGCCATCAGCGCGCCCATCGTGAGGTCGGTGTTGTTCCAGATCCCGGCCCGCACCGTGCCGATTTCCTCGTATTCGACGAGCATGTACACCGCAACGGCGATCGAGACGATGACGTAGACCGTGGCAATGACGTAGTTGGCAAGCGCAGGCAACCGCGGGTAGAACTCGTTCTTGCGCAGCGCCTCCAGCGTGTAGAGGACGAAGGTTACCGGAACCAGTCCGAAGGCGAGCAGGGTCGGACCGCCCTCGCTGGTCCAGTAATAAAAGAAGAGGACGACGGCGAAGAAAACCGCCGTCAGGTAGTAAAACCACTCGACCACGAGGCGCGCTCGCGTGAAAGGCGCGGCGGCGTCGGTCATGGCTGCAGCGGCGCGTGTAACGGCGCCAGGAAAAATGCGCGGGCAGTAGCCCGCGCACGTTCCCCCTGATAATTCATCAATTCGCGCTTGCTACTTCGCGACGCGCGCGTCCCACTTCGCGTCCCAGACGCCTTTCTCGCGCATGTACTTCGCCAGGCCCGGGTGGATCGGCACGAAGTCTGCCGCCGAACTCACGCCGAGGCGCTGCATTTCGGGCATGTTTTCCGCGATCTGCGCGAAACCCTTGTCGGCCTTGGCCAGCTCGGCGGCATTCTTCTCGATCACCTTGAGCATCTGGTACGCGTCGTTCTCGGGGACCTCGAGGCCGACGTGGAAGCCGTAATAGAACGGCAGCAGGACCACCTTGTCGGCGTGAACATCTCTCCTGAACACCTCAGGCTTCGTCTCGCTGATGGCGAAACCGGCTTTCCTCAGCTTGGCGAGTTCGCCCGCGCTCGGATTGAGCGCCGACCAGTCCGCGGCAAGCGAAGCCTCGGTGATCCAGGGCGCCGTCGTTGCCCCCCCGGCAGTGTATATGATGAAGCCTTCGATGCCACCGCTCTGGAGCAGCGAGCCGGCGGCGGACAAGTCCACCTGGCGATACTGGTGCTTCACGCCGAGCACCTCGTAGGCGCGTTCGAGATGGGCCCGCACGTCCCACGGCAGCGGTCCAGTGAACACAGGCTTGCCAGAGAGATCGGCCCAGTTCCTGAACTTGTCCTTGTCACGCGAATGAACCGCCGTGCCGACCTCGACGGTGTAACTCCAGAAGGACTGCACCGGCTGGCGCTTCATGCTCGCCTTGAAACCCTTGAAGCGCTTGATGTCGTTGGCGAGCTCGTAAAACGCGATGTCCGCGCCGTAGTAGCCTTCGAACTGGCCGGTCGCGTAACCCTTGACCGTCACGATCGCGCCCGGCGTCGGCTGCACGGTGACCTGGTACTTCGGCATCTCGCGGTTCAGGATCTCGGCCAGGGCGACGAGCGCCTTGTGTCCAGCCGATCCGACCGCCGAGGTGCCCCAGCGAAGGTCCTTCTGCGAAAACGCGGTGCCCCCCCAGGCCGCCATCAGGCCCGCGATGAGTAAGACCAGCGTGCGTCTGAACATGGCTAAATCCTCCTTTATGGTTGGCGGGATTCTGTCGATCCTACTACTGTCTATTGTATTACAACGGAAATACAGCCAGCGGTCGAGTCCGCAGATTCTGCCGCAGGGATCCGGACTGCTGAATTCCCAAAAAGTCCTTACGATTCAATTTGTTCCGCAAATCGCGGGGCGTCCCCCGCCCAGTACGGCCGGTCGGTTTCACGATGTGGCGGCACAGACGCCGCCCGCAGCGCGCCAGCGAAGACGGCGCGGGCTCCTGGCTGAATTTCTGCTGCTGCACCAGACCGCGTAACCCATGCCGGCGAGGGTCTTGTTTGTCTGTGTAGCCATCACAATCCTCCGCTTTTAACAACGGGTGACATGATGTTCATGGCTTGAGACTCTCCAGGAACCACGCCGCAGGCAGCTCGCGTCCGATACCGGCGTCGCGCGCGCGTTCGTAGACCGGCGGCGCTACCGCCGCGAACTGCAGCCCGAGCCCGACGTTGTTCTTGAACACGGTGATGTCATCGCGACTGCCGCGTCCCGGCACCTCGCCCGCCACTACGCGCGACAGATCGTGCACATCCTCCCAGCACAGGATGCCGGCCGCGACCGGCTCGCACAGATCACCCTGATGCTGCGACCGCGCCAGCGCCTTCGAATGCGCGACCACTACGGCCGCGCGCCGCAGCGCCTCGTCGTCGATCTCGCGCCGCGGCGTCTTGTCGTCGCTGCTCACGATGGACGTCACGTGCGTTCCCGGCGCGAGCCAGGCACCTTCGACCACCGGCCGGCTTGCGTTGGTTGCCGCCACGACGAGGTCCGCGCCGTCCACAGCGGCGCGCGCGGACGACACCGTCTCGACCGCGATTCCAAGCTCGTCGCGGGCGCGCCGCGCGAAGGCGTCGCGGTGCTCGCGTGTCGGGCTGAACAGGCGCACGCGCCGCAGCCCGAACACGGCGTTCATCGCGACCAGGTGTGCCCACGCCTGCCCGCCCGATCCGATGAGTCCGAGATCGCCGGCGTCCTCACGCGCGAGCAGCCGGGCGCCGAGCGCGCTGGTGCACGCCACCCGGTAGATCTGGAGATAGCCATCGTGAATGATCGCGACCGGCGCAAGGTGCCGCAGACTGAAAAGCATGATCAGCCCGCAGTAGGTGCCGCCCGGCCCGCGCGCGAGCTTGTCGCGCCGCGGCACGCCATCCACGTTGGCTTCGCTCACGATGTCGGAAGTGATCCGCAACGCCATGTAGTCGCCATCGAACAGCGCCCCGTTCATCGATTTCAGGCAATAAAACAACTCGGGTTCGTCGAGCGGCACGTAGCTTTGCGTTCGCGGCTGCACCACGGCGCGGCCCCGCGCCTGGGCCACATAGGCCTGCTCCAGCGCCTTCAGGCAGGACTCGACCTCGAACACCTTCCGCACATCATCGTTGTCGAGCAGCAGCACCGTGTCCTTCATCGACTCGACGCCCTCGGAGATGCCTTCGCCCTGCACCAGCACCTTCCACTCCCGTTGCGGGTCCTGGGCCATCCTGTCTCCTCCTTAGCTGGTTATTCTCCGGCTGCGCTGCGGCGTCCGTGCGGTTGGGGCGAGGCAGCGCCGCCGTCAAGTGCGCAGCGTCGGCGAATCGTCTTGCTCGATCAGCGCCCGCAACGTGCGCGACCGGAACTCGCGGTGATGCAGCACGTAAACCACCCACGCGGTCGCCACGATCATCAGCCACGGGTGGAAGAACCACGCCATCGCCGCGAGCGCGAAGTAGTAGGCTCGCAGGCCGCTGTTGAAGTTCACGCCGGCGTAGGACGTGACCTTGGCCACGCGATTGATGCAAGGCGCGTACTGCTCGGTATTCTCCTTCGGCGTCCGGGGAGCGGCCGCGACCAGCGCCGAGGAGAACCCCAGCTGGCGGATCGCCCACGAAAACTTGAAGAACGCGTAGACGAAAATCAGCACCAGCAGCAGAATCTTGATCTCCAGAAGGCGGTGGGATGCCTTCACCGCAAACGGCAGCTCCGCCACCACGTCGAGCGCCTGCTGCACGTATCCCATCAGCGCGATCAGCGCGCCGAGCACCAGCATCGTTGTCGAGGCGAAGAACTGCGAGCTGCGCGTAAGGTTGCGTATCACGTTCACATCGACCATGCGGTTGTCGCGCTCGATCATGCGCGCCATCCATTCGCGCCGGTAGCCGTCCATCGTGACGTGCAGGTTCGGCAGGGACCGGCTGCGCGCCAGCGCGAACATCACGTAGCCGCTCCACGCCGCGGCGAAAAACGCGAGTGCCGCGATGTCGAGCCACGTGATGTTGAGTTCCTGGATGACGCGCATTCCGTACATGGGCTTTCCCAGCGGGCGATCGGAGACCGCTTCAGACGAACAGCGTGAGCACGCCAGTATAGCCGTAGAGGCGGTTGTGGGATATTTCGCCGTTGCAGAAGAAGCCGACGAGCGGAAAATCGCCGAGCCCCTCGCGAATCATCTTGAGCTCATTCGAATCGGGGCCGAACAGGCTCGCGCCCCGGCCAAGGCACGAGTAGTAGACGCCGCCGCGCGGGCTCGCGAACAGCCCCTGCCGGATGCTCTCGAGCATGCGCGCCATGTCCTCGCGCGCGGTCGACCCGTCCCGCCGGCAGAACATGACCGAGCCGCCCGCCTCGACCAGGTCGCCGATGGCGATCAGTTTGTTGCCCGGATCGATGCCCACCAGGTTTCGCACCAGGTAGTCGCCGGTATCGCTGCCGGCAATCGGCAGGCCGGCGAATATGTGTCCGCCGACGCGGTTCAGATCGCGGGCGAGTCCTTCTCCGATATCGTCCCGGAACACGTCGAGCGCAGGCCGGCCGTCGAGACTGACGATCACGTTGCGCTGCCCGGCGGTGATGACGCGCTTGGGACCGATCGGCGAGCAGCCCTGGGTGAGGCGCGTGGCGATCGCCACGCCGTCGGAGAAAGCGACACCGGACAGGCTACCGCCCTCGGTGACCTCGCCGGCGATCTGGAGATTCTGACGCCGGGAACTGGTGAGGCCGCCGACCAGGAACCCGCTCTCCACCCGCTCCGCGAGCTGGCTCACCAGCTCAGTGACGTAGCGGTTGTGGGGATCGGCGTGCACGATCGCAAAATTGGCGGGCGCCCCGCCGCACTTGATCTGGGTACGATCGATGCCGGCCCCGGCCGCAATGCCCGAGAACACGCGGAACGAGCCCGGCTCGAACTCCCCGACCATCGCCGCAATCGCCGGCTCGTCAAGGTATTCCCGGCCGGTGGCGCAGATGCCGATGCCGACCGTGCCGACCCAGTCGTGAACCGCGGTTTCGCGCTTGAAGCACGCGAGGATGTCGGGAAGACGGTCCGCCAAAACATCGGTGACATAGAGAAAGCCGAGGTTGCCTGGCCCGGAACCCATCTGCTCGAGGCAGGATTGGGCGGCGGCGCGCCAGTCGGCGGCCCCGGCGTGACCGTAACGGAAACCGGGCACCAGCCCTACCTTCCAGCACCCGCGGGCAGCGCGTGCCGACCAGCCAACGGCGCGGCGGCGATTGTTCGAAACATTGTGGAATTTGTCATAACCCGCAACTTATCTTGTGCTTTAACTTGTGGATAAAGGCGTCTGAAAAACCTAACATTTCATTAGATTTCAGTCCCGCCCTCCGGATGGACGTACAAAAGCGGTCCGCGACTGCGCTCATACTAACCCGGCGCCGCCTCGAATTTCCACCCGGACGCGTGACCCGAATCGGGTCAGGTCGCGCGCAACAGCGGGAAGAATACGGAATCGCGCGGATGGCGGACGTCGCGACCCGTGCCCACAGGTTCTCGCCAGCGCCACCGGACGTGACCGGGCGGCAGCGAATCCGGCAACGGGATTTCTCGGAGTAACGCGCAGTGACGGCAACCGCATCAGGCGCCATCAAAGTGCTGGTCATCGACGACAGCAACACCATCCGGCGCAGCGCCGAGATGTTCCTGCGGCAGGCCGGCTACGAGGTCATCCTAGCCGAAGACGGATTCGACGCGCTGTCGAAGATCAGCGATCACCAGCCGCAGATCATCTTCGTCGACATCGTGATGCCGCGTCTCGACGGCTATCAGACGTGCGCGCTGGTCAAGCAGAACCCTGTGTTCAATTCCACCCCGGTGATCATGCTCTCGAGCAAGGACGGCGTATTCGACCGGGCGCGCGGGCGTCTCGCCGGATCCGACCACTATCTCACCAAACCGTTCAGCAAGGAGGGGCTGATCCAGGCGGTTACCGCCTACGCGCCCTCCGCCACATCTCGGTAACACTGGAAGGAGCCAGCAGCCATGCCGATCAAGAATATTCTCGTCGTCGACGACTCTCCAACCGACCGCAAGTATCTGTCCGACATTCTGGCCAGAAGCGGCTACCAGGTTTCCACCGCCGACAACGCGGAGGACGCCATGGCGAAAGCGAAACAGCTCCGGCCGGACCTCGTGCTGATGGACATCGTGATGCCCGGCCCGAACGGCTTCCAGGCGACGCGCATGCTCACCCGGGCCCAGGAGACGAAGCATATCCCGGTAATCATCTGCACCTCCAAGGGGCTGGAAACCGACCGCGTATGGGGCCTGCGCCAGGGGGCGAAAGACTACATCGTCAAGCCCGTCAGCCAGACCGACCTGCTCGCCAAGATATCCGCACTCGGCTGATCGATGGACAAGATCTCCCTGCTCGAGTATCAGCGCAAGCTCTCGGCACGCCTCGTCAACCTCGAGGGCGGCCAGCGCGTCTCCAAACTGGGCGTGCAGGCGGGGGCGGGCGCCTGGCTCATCGACCTGGCGGATGCCGGTGAGGTCATTCCCGTGCCGCCCGTATCGCGCGTGCCGCTCACGCGTCCGTGGTTCGCGGGCCTCGTCAATGTCCGCGGCATCCTCTATACGGTCGTCGATTTCTCGTTGTTTCTCGGCGGTGCGCCGACGGTGCTCGGCGACCGGTCCCGGTTGATGCTGATCGGTGAACAGCACCGGGTCAACTGCGGCCTCCTGATCGACCGCGTGCACGGCTTGTATCGCAATGAACAGCTGTCGCCTGCACGCGGCACGGCGCACGCGGCCTGGTCGTCCGGTTCCTTCGACGACGCGCAGGGTAACGCGTGGCAGCAGCTCGATGTATCCGGGCTCGTCGCGCACGCTGATTTCCTCAACGTCGGCGCGTAACGAAATCATTTCTAGTCCAGCGGGGAAATTCCATGTCTATCTTGCAGTTGTCCATGCCCAACCGGTTCAAGTGGTTTCAGTCCAAGCCGCCGAAGCCGGCCCAGCCCAAGGTCCAGGCCAAGGCCGCGACGGCGAAAAAAACCGCGGCGCCGGCCGCCGCGCGCAAGGAACGCAAGCCCGGACTCGCCCTGATCGGACATCTTCCGGTCGCCCGCCAGCTCCAGGGCCTGCTCGGCCTGCTCGGCGTCTTCCTCGCGATCGCCGCGCTGAGCGGGTATCTGCACAGCAAGCACACCACACGGCACTCCGTTTACTTGTCCACAGCGACGGAAATGCAGATGCTGACCCAGCGGATCGCCAACAGCGCACAGCAGGCTACCCAGAGCGTGACGGTCGCGTTCGACCAGCTCCAGCAGGGTCGTGACCGGTTCAGTGCCAACCTCGGCCTGCTCGCAACGGGAGGGGAGAAGCTGGGGACCTACGTTCCCCCGTCCGCCGCGTCGATTCAGCCCGCGCTTGGCGAGCTGCGCAAGCTGTGGCTCCCGGTGGAAGCGAACGTGAATCTGATCCTCAAGCAGAAGGCCAACCTGCTCAATTTGAAAGAGCTCGAGGCGCAGATTGAGCGGTCCGTTGCGCGGCTTTCCATGCTCACGCTCGAACTGGTCACGCTGACCGTCGATTCGGGCGAGCCGACCCGGGTCGTGGCCTTCGCCCGGCTGCTCCATGCCGACGTCGTTAACTTCAACTTTGTCAACGCCCTGCGCACGCTGTCGACCGAGCGCGCGAATCCCCAGGTCGCGCTGCAGTTAGTTCGCGACTCGCAAAGCTTCCAGAAAACGCTGGACGCGTTGCTGGGCAACGCCAAGGATGCGGCCGTCGCGGCGATCTCCAGCGAGCCGGCCAAGCGCAAGGCTGCCGAACTGCACAAGGTCTACACGCCCTTCGCGGCCGCCATGAAGGCTATCGTCGCCAACATGCGCGATCTTGCGCAGGCCAAGCAGAGCAGCCGTGACATCTTCGCCGCGAACGAGAATCTGCTGAAGGTTCCGACGCAGTTGATCGCGGCGTATCAAGCCGAGGCGCGCACCGGCATCTACTACCTGTCCGCCGCGGTGGCAGCCACGCTTCTTGCGCTCGCCTGCCTCGTCCTCCTCGGCAAGCTGTTCCTGGACGACGCCCGCCGGCGCGCGCAGGAAAGCGAGCAACTCAACACACGCAACCAGGAGGCCATTCTCCGGTTGCTCGATGAAATGGGCCGGGTGGCAAGCGGCGACCTGACCGCCGAAGCGCAGGTGACCGAGGACATCACTGGCGCGATCGCCGATTCGGTCAATTACACCATCGAGGAGCTGCGGCGGCTGGTTTCGGGGATCACCCGGGCAGCGGACCAGGTGGGTTCCGCGACCGGCGACGCGCAGAAGATCACCAGCCAGCTGATCCAGGCCACCCAGAAGCAGTGGACCGAAATCCAGGCCACCGGGCAGTCGGTGATGCGCATGGCCGAATCGATCAACGAGGTATCGGGCAACGCCTCCAAGTCGGCGGAGGTTGCGCAGCAGTCGCTCAGCGCCGCGGAAAAAGGCCGGCAGGCGGTCCAGAACGCGATTCGCGGCATGAACGACATTCGCGAGCAGATTCAGGAGACCTCCAAGCGCATCAAGCGGCTGGGCGAGAGCTCGCAGGAGATTGGCGAGATCGTGCAGCTCATCACCGACATCACCGAGCAGACCAACGTGCTCGCGTTGAACGCGGCGATCCAGGCGGCTTCCGCGGGCGAGGCCGGCCGCGGCTTCGCGGTGGTGGCCGAGGAAGTGCAACGGCTCGCCGAGCGCTCCGCCGAGGCGACCAAGCACATCAGCGCCATCATCAAGAGCATTCAGCGCGACACCCTGGACGCCGTGGAGGCGATGGAGCGCAGCACGCAGGGCGTGGTCGAGGAAACCAAGGTCGCCGATGAGGCGGGACAGGCGCTGCAGGAAATCGAGAACGTCTCCCGCAAGCTCGATACCCTGATCGCGTCCATTTCGACCGCGACGCAGGAGCAGGCGAAAGCGGCCGCCCAGGTCGTGTCCAACATGAAGGAGATCCGGACGATCACACAGCTGACGACCGACGGCACCCGCAAGACGGCCAGCTCGGCGGCGCAAATGAATGCCCTCGCCAGCGAGCTCAAGAACTCGGTATCCGGCTTCAAGCTCGCGTAGAGGTCACGCACCATGAAGCCCGACACCCCCACCGTCATGCTGTTCTGGGTCAAGGCTGAGATCGACCATGCCTTGAAGGGGATACGCGAACGAATCGCCAGGCACGATGAAGCGCCGGGAGATGTGACCGCGCTGCGGACCTGCCCCGGGCAACTGCACCAGGTCGCCGGCGCGTTGCGCATCTTCGAGCTGACGGGCGTGCTGCGCTTCACCGGAGCGCTCGAAGCGGCTTTCGCCAAGGTCCTGGCGGAGGGAAACCCGGGTCGCAAGACGATGGAGCTGCTCGACCGCTCGGTGCTGGCCCTCGGCGATTTCGTGGACGGCCTGTCCAAGGGCGCGTTGAACGCGCCGCTGCGCCTGTATCCGCTCTACCGTG
>Ga0326597_10000550_pt1 | contig 66654 bp, 59 predicted proteins | sample RVTome_12_FD_203789 | JGI IMG/M metagenome (GOLD analysis project Ga0326597, IMG submission 203789) | Soil microbial communities from uranium-contaminated site in the Upper Colorado River Basin, Wyoming, United States - RVT100D185 | ecosystem: Environmental > Terrestrial > Soil > Contaminated >...
CATCGGGGTCGGCCTCTTCGCGATGGGCAGAACCTTGGAACGGAAGTTGGTGTGAGGGAGATACCATGGCGGTCAGGGGTGTCGATCCAGTAGAGGAACGGAAATCCTACGGGTCCGTCTTCTTTCTGGGAGTCTGCTTGCTCGTGGGCCTGAGCCTGTGGGCGTTATATGACGACAACTTCAGTCGCAGGCCCTGGAAGCGCTACCAGGCGGAGTTCTACCGCATGGATTACGGCAAGGCGCAGGAGGCGTACGCGGCGGAAGACAAAAAGCTTCAGGACGATCCCAATTATCAAGCACTGGTTAAAAAACTAAACGAGCAAAAGGCAAGCCTGAAAGAGGGAGATCTAGCCCACCGCCTGGAAGCCCTGCGCCAGGAACTACCCGCCGCAGAGATCCTCTTCAACGAACGGGACCAGGAAGTCAAGTTTATCAAGAGCGAACTGGAAGAAGCCTGGTACGAATACGATCATGCCGTGCAACAGGGCGAGAGTACGCGGCCCTTTGAGGCGGCCATCGCCGATCTGGACAAGGAACTGGCGGCGCTGGAACCCGTGCTCGAGCAGGCAAAGCAAAAGCGGCAGGAGACCAAGGACCGCATCAAAGAGATTCAATCCGGTGTAAAAGACCTGGAAGATCAGCTTGCCAGGGTTACCGCTGACCGCGACCGGTGGGTTCGCGTCATGAATAACGTCACCTTGAGCCTGGGGCCCATATCATTTTACAAGATTCCCAAAATCCAGCAGGTGGTCTTAAACGAATTCGACCGCAACAACTTCGACGAACCCGTGGCCAGAGTGGATCGCTGCCAGAGCTGCCACAAAGCAATCAATCGAGCCGGCTTCGAAAATGAGCCGAATCCCTTTAAAACTCATCCCCGCAGGGAAGTCCTGCTTGCCGACCACGCCCATCCGCCGGAGAAGTTCGGTTGCACGGTGTGCCACGATGGACAGGGCGTTGCCGTCAACAGTAAAGAGCAGGCTCATGGGGAGGTCAAGTACTGGGAGTACCCGCTGCTCCGGGGTCCCAAGGTCCAATCGAGTTGTATTTCCTGTCACTTGGACGTGCAGTCGCTCGAAGACGCAAAGCTGTTGGCCCAGGGACAGAGGTTGTTCGAGCAGGTCGGGTGCACGGGATGTCACCTGGTACAGGGATACGAGAATATTCCCAAGATCGGCCCGAGCCTGAGGCTGGTGAGCGCCAAGGTGGATCCCAGTTGGATGGTTCGTTGGATTCAGAACCCCCACGAATTCAGTCCCCGTACCCGGATGCCCAATTTCATGCTTAGCGAAGAACAGGCGGTGGCCATCGCGTCCTATCTCTGGTCGAGGTCGATGGCCGAGGGGGAGAAATGGTCCGGGGGGCATCCCCTACCGGGGGAATACCAGGGCCGCGCCGCAAGCCTCGTCTCCCGGGGCAAGGAACTCGTAACCTCCATCGGCTGCAAGGGATGTCACGGCTTCGTCGAAGGGGAATTCTCGACAGTGCTGGGAACCAACAAGGACGTGGTCCCCAACCTCAAAGACATTGCGGCCAAAGTGGGTCCCCAGTGGACCTACCACTGGCTCAAGAATCCGCGCAGCTATTCGCCGGAAACCCGGATGCCGAATCTGCGCCTCACGGACGAGGAAGCACTGGCCATCACTTCTTACCTGATGACCCTGGGGCGGAAGGGGTCGGAAATGGCCCGAATCGGGCAGCGCCTTACGGATTCCCAGACCGCCAAGACAGGCGAGGGTTTGGTGCGGAAATACGGCTGTTTTGGCTGCCACGACATTCCGGGAATGGAAAACGAATCGAGAATCGGGGTCGAGCTTACGACTTTCGGGTCCAAAACCCTCGAAGAGCTCTTCTTCGGTAACCGTCCGGAAATACCCAACACCTGGGACGATTGGACTTACAACAAGCTCAAATCACCGCGCATCTATGCAACCCCGCGGGTAGAGCAACTCATGCCCCAGTTCGATCTCGCCGACGAGGACATCCGTGCCTTGCGCCTCCTGCTGGCGAGCTTCAAGGAAAGCAAGGTGCCCCGTCAGTACACAGCTGACAACAGTGAAACGGTTGCTCAAATCGTCGATGGCCGCAGGCTGATGTATCAGTACAACTGCATCGGCTGTCACGTCATCGAAAACCGTGGCGGCTTTGTCCGAAAATACTATGACAATACCTCGTTAGCCCCGCCCATCCTTAACGGTGAGGGCGAAAAGGTCCAGTCCAACTGGCTCTTCGGATTCTTGAAAAACCCGGTACCCCTGCGCCCCTGGCTCGGTATACGCATGCCCACTTTTGGATTCTCCGATGAAGAAGCCAATCTGCTGGTGTCGTATTTTGACGGGCTTTCCAGGGTTCGTATTCCCTTCGCCCATTTCAACGAGAAGTCCATTCCACCGGAAAATCTCAAGGCGGCCCGTACCATGTTCGGAAAGGACTATTTCGACTGCCTGAGCTGCCACCAGCAGGGGGAAAAGAAACCCGAAGGGCCCCCGGAGGGCTGGGCGCCCGATTTGACCCTTGCCCGTAGCCGGCTCAATCCGGACTGGATTATCAAGTGGCTCCGCGACCCGCAAAAGCTCCAGCCGGGCACCAAGATGCCTTCGTTCTATCCAGGGGGACCGGATGATATCCTGGGAGGCAGCGACGAGCGGCAGATCCAGGCCTTGCGGGACTACATCCTGACCCTGGGCCGCGGAGGTTCCAGCGGTTGATACCGTGCGGGAATCGAACATGCCGCGCGTGTTGACACCACAACATGGCGGTGTACGCTGGGGTAGTACTTCATGGGTTGCTAATCAAACAAGGAGGCTCGGATGAGACGCAAGATCTGGTGGACCTATTTTATCGTGGCCGTGGTGGCATTCACCACGGGGGGCGCCATGGCCTACGAAGGGGGAGCGGTGAGTAACGGAGGCACCATCTCCGGGGTGGTCAAGTTCAAGGGGACGGCCCCGGCGCCCAAACCTCTCATGATCACCAAGGACAAGGCCGTGTGCGACAAAACACCCAAGACCGATCCCACGCTGGTGGTCAAAGGCGGGAACGTGGTCTACGCGGTGGTTTCCCTGACCGACATCAAGTCGGGTAAAAAAATGGAACCCATGACGGTGACCATGGACCAAAAGGGGTGTGAATACCACCCCCACGTCCTGGGCCTCACGGCGGGCTCCACCGTGGATATTTTGAACCCGGACGGTATCCTGCACAACGTTCACTCGTACAGCAAGGTAAACTCCCCGTTCAATCGGGCTCAGCCTAAATTCAAGAAGAAGCTCTCCATAAAGATGGAAAAGCCGGAAGCTGTTCACCTGCAATGCGACGTCCACGGATGGATGAGCGGCTGGCTATACGTTGCCGGGAACCCCTACTTCAGCGTGACCAACGAACAGGGTGCCTTTACCCTGTCCGATGTTCCCCCCGGGACCTATACCCTGGAGGTGTGGCACGAGACTCTTGGTAAGCAGAGCCAAAAAGTCATCGTGGGGGCTAAGCAAGACGTTAAGCTCAACCTCGAACTCTCCAAGTAGCGGTTGCGATTGGTTCACACATAGCTGAAGTTGGGCCGGGAAGGGCTTTGTAACCCGCCCATTCCAATCCCGGTAAGTTACTTATAAGATTGGATAATGTTAAGGGAGGGATGAAAGGTTCATCCCTCCTGTCTATTCGGACCTCGGCGGGCAATTTCCTCATTTCTGTGGGTCCGGAAGCGACAGTTTGCAAATAGAATAACTCAAGCAAACGGGAGTATTTGATCCATGGCAGAGTCCGATGAAAGTCAGCATTTGGTGATAGTAGTCGGAGCCGGTCCGGCCGGCATCTACGCTTCGCGCAAACTCCTGGAGGCAGGGCATACGGTCATTCTGCTCAACCGGGACATAAAGCCCGGTGGTCTCGCTGAATATGGGATATTTGTCAACAAGTTCAAGATGAAAGACGGTTTACGCAAGCAGTTCAAGAAAATCCTTGCACACCCCAAGTTGCACTACTTCGGACATGTCAGTGTTGGAGATGATAAAGCGATCGACCTCAATACGTTGCAAGAGATGGCTCCAGGGGCCATCGTGATTGCCGCTGGGGCCCAGGGGACCAAGAAGCTGGGAATACCAGGGGAGGACTCTATCGGAGTCTACCACGCCAAGGACGTGGTGTTCCATTACAACAGCCTGCCGCCCTTCAGCCAGCATAAATTCGAAATCGGTAATAAAGTGGCCATTATAGGCATGGGCAACGTGATGGTTGATATTGCCCACTGGCTTTTGCGTTTGAAGAAAGTCAGTGAGGTTGTCGTGGTGGCGCGCCGGGGTCCGCTGGATAAGGCGTATGATGACAAGGAATTTGAGTACATACAGCCTTTCCTCGATTTGGAGGACATGCACAGGGAGTTGGAGCGGATCGAGCCGAGGCTCAAGAGCGTTGGTCAGGATACAAGCGAGTTTATACACGCATTGATGGAAGGAAAAGAAGAGACGCCCTCGAACCAACGTCTCAAGTTCCGTTACCTTTGCTCGCCTCATCGGGTTATCCCAAACTCGGAGGGCAAGGTTAGTTCATTGGAGGTCGAGGAGAATGAATTGCACCTCAAGGATGGACGAACCTCGCCCAAAGGTACGGGGAAATTCCTGCAATTTGAAGTGGACAGTGTCATCTACGCAATTGGGGATCAGGTCGACCCGGCGATCGGAATCCCCAGCAACCGTGGTTATTTCATCACCAACCCGGAAGAACTACCCGGCACTCCAAACCCTGCCCAATACCAGGCGTACGACCCGGAAACGAAGACCGTTTGTCCGGGAATTTTTCTGATTGGGTGGTCGCGCAATGCCAGCGTCGGACTGGTTGGCGTTGCAAAGCAGGATGCGGAGCGGGGAGCTAAGGTGATCAACGAGTATCTGGCTAGAAGTGGAAGCCCAACGCTTACCGAAATATCCCAGAAGGTTACACAACCCAGAAGAGATGCGGAGAAGGGGGCTAAGATTGTCGATGCCTACGTGAGTGCCGGTGCAAGTCTTTCGTCGTCTGAGGTTTCCCAAAAAGTGGATATGTTTAAAAAGCTTTTGAAAAACCGGGGAGTCGTCTCCGTCTCGAAGAAGGATCTGGAGCAAATTGACGCGGCCGAGAAAGCGGAGGCCAGTAAATGCAAGGTGGAGGAGTATAAGTTCCCCAGCGATGATGAAATGCTCGCCCTCATCGCTCAGAAGTAACGAAGTTCGGGTCGACCACCTTATCCCCACCATTCCCAGGGGCGTCACCCTGGACGGCCCTTATTCCTGGATTCCAACAATACGATATCCGGCCTCGCTCCCCACTGGAAAATCCCTTTCACGGCCATTGGGAGCGGTTCCTCAGGCAAGGGCGACTAAGTCAATCTCTACCAAGGCCCCCTTGGGCAAATCCGAGACGGCAACCGTTGACCGTGCCGGCTTGGAGGCGCCTAGAAACTCCTGGTAGACGGCATTCATGATGGGGAAATCGTGCATAGATTGCAGGTAGACGGTAGCCTTGACCACCCGGTCCAGGGAAGAGCCACCCGCCTCCAGAACCGCCTGCAGATTTTCGAGCACCTGGCGGGTCTGGGCGCTGATATCTCCGTCGATGAGCTCTCCGGTCTTGGGATCGAGGGCAATCTGGCCGGCCGTGTAGATCAAGCCGGCTGCCTTGATTCCTTGTTCATAGGGACCGATGGCCTTGGGGGCGGCCTCGGTCTTCACGGGTTCGCGATCCATTGCAAATCTCCTATGTCGCTTTCGTTGGTATGCTGGAATCCTATAATGATCGTCGGTCGGTGGCAAGGATTGGCGGTTGCGGGTGCAGGCCAGGAACGGCTCGGGGCCCTGCCCCTCAGGCGGTCGCCGCTGGGCCATTGCCTTGAAATCCCGGGTTGACTTACTCCCCGGGCTAATCCTTCCGGAGCCAACCGAGCCGGACGTCTCCCTCGTTTCGAGGCAGTGTTGCAGAATGTCATAATTTTAGGAAATGTATGTCATAACTTTTGACGGCGGGTCGATTCGGGTTTGGTTCTTGGAATGGGGGCGGGGGGCGGTTGGAACGCCGGGGGTAAAAAATGAACCGGTGTTTGGATTCGGGAAAAAACGAGGGCGTTTATGGGAGGGTTTTGGGGTGCATGGAGAATCGAAAATGGACCGGAACCGATCCGGCCCGAGGTCTGGAAATGGTGCGGCCCAAATGGTCCCCGATGGGGAAGTTTGCCGCCCTCCCCGTGGTCGCCGTGAGCGCAGCGTTTGGCGGGAGGAATCAACCGGTAGCCGAGGCTGCATGTGCCTTGGCCATTGCCTTAACCCTCTGTTTCTCCCTCAGCCTGGCCCTCTCAAGCGTCAAAGAGTCCCAATGGTCGAGCACCATTGTATTGCACCGGTATGGGCCAGGCTGAGGCTTATGATCCGCCGCATGGTGGAGGGTTGGGAAAATCGGCAAAAACAGGGTGGCGAGCTGCCTCCCGGTCGACCACGCGAGGTCGCTATTGCTTATTCCATAGGCCGTCGCGGCCTCGTCCACAGCTTTTGTCATCCCGAGATGCTCGGCCAGGACCGAAACGATGGGCCCGGCCTTAGGATCGGTGCCGTCCAGGAGGCAGTCAACGGCCCGGCCGCTCTCGGTCGCTCGCTCAACCTCAGCCCATATCCGCTGCCACTTTTCTTCGTCCTGGGCTTTTTCGAGATCCTGCCGGAGCGCTGCTTCTACTGTGGCGCTCTTCGTCAGCGCGGCCAGTTTCGAGTCTTGATCCGCTACGGCCTTACCGAGTCTCTCACCAGCCTCCGCTTGGGCCTTCAGTGTATCGGCGCTCCGGTTTGTCTCCGCCTCGTAGCTGGCCTGCTCGAAGGCCGTCTCGGCTGCGTCAATTTCTTCCGCCGCCATCTCGGTCGCGGTTTGAAGCCGCGCCAGCGTGTTGACTTCGCTCTCGATGAGAGCGGTGATTTCCTCTATAGTTCTCATATGCTCCCCGTCCCTTTCTTTGTTTAGACCATTCTGTTCGTCCTGCGCCCCGAAGCTGCTACCAGTCGATTTTCGGTTGGGGTCCGGGCTTGATCCCGGCGATATCGGGGTCTTCGCCGGCAGCGAAAGGTTTACGGTGTGCTTTTGCTGCCTTACGTTCCCGTCGAAGAGCCTCTTTCTCTCTCCTTTTCCTGGAGCGATCCTCTGCCTTTCTACGTTTCGGAGTCCAATAAGCCATTGGCAAACTGGCTAACCCTAACCGACCGGTTCCTTATCCTTCATGCACGCCAGCGCCTATGGCCTATTGTATCGGGCGAAGACAGCGTCGGAGAGGCCAAGCTTCCGATTCATTCCCGCCTGCACTGGGTCGAGCCGCATCGCGGCGAGAGTAGGGCTTTTGGCCGGCAATGATCCGAGGGCGGACTTTACAGCGGACTCCGCCTGATCGGCCGTCCACTCGTTCCCATCGAATTCCACCGTCGCATCGACAACCAAACGGTTCCCATCTCGAATGATTCCGCCCATAATTACTTTCGGCATGTTCTCTCCTCCTTCAACTAACTTAAGGTCCTAAAGCCCGGATTTTTACCCGTTGTGCTCAAAATGATGCTCGTGAGCTTTGGTAAAAGCTCCCTGTCGAGGAACTCGCCGGTCAATACTGCGTCGCGGAGGTCGATGGTAATGTTAGTGACCACACCGCCTCCCGACGCACCGCCAGAAGCCCCGCCGCGTTGCTCCGCGCCGAGCAGGCCGGAGGCGAGCTGGTTTTGCAGTTGCGCGATCTGTAGATTGACCGATCTCAAGGCCGCGGCGGCGTCCCCGGGCTGCAGAAAAGCAAAGCGGGCGTCGATGCCCTGGCGCACGCGCGAGGCGCCGAGGCCGCTGAAAGGAACAAGGCGCTGGCCGCCCGCTATCGTCTGGAGCTGCTGGGCCTCGCGCTGCAAGCGCTCGAGCTCGGCCAGGCTGCCGGCAAAATTCGGAATGCTCAGCGTAAGCTCCGCGCCGGCGGTGCGGGCGAACTCGGCGATTCGCTTGGGGCCGTAGCTTTTCAGCCACTCGGAGAACGGCACCTTGGGGGAGCTGGCGATAAAGGCGTCGAAGACGATCTCGCCGGAGAGCGGGAAGAACGCGGCTTGCCGGGTGCGAAAGTTGGTAAAGTTTCCACCGGCAAAGTTTATCCGGCCCAGGGACGATTCCACGTGCTGGACGGCCCTCGTCGCGGCCGCCGCGGTCTGCTCGATGGCGCGCCCGGTCTTCTCGACGTTGTCGAGCGTGAGCCCGAACTCCCCGGCCAGGGTGCGAAGGAGGCCGCGCAAACCGGACTGCGAGCTCTCCAGGTCCGAGGGCATGTCAACGCCGAAGGTCTGGCGCAGCCGCTTGTGAATATCCGCGAGCTTTTCGTCCAGGGTCTGGAAATCCTTCAGCACGGGGTGGGATGACTTTGCCAGCTCATTCAGCGAAGCGCGCACGGAATCGAGTTCTCCCCTAAAAGGTACGCCCAGCGCGCCCCCGGTGCGCGCCAACGTTTGCAATTCCCGGTCCTGCTCTGCCTTGAATAGTTCAGCCTCGGCCTTGGCCGCTTTATCTGCCGCATCCGCCTTCGCCTCTTCCAACTCGAGACGGGCGTGGGTTTCTTTTCTGAAGGCCTCAATGCGCTCGTCGAGCAGCTTGTTTTCTTCGAGGATCCTGGCCTTGGTTATTTTTGCCAGGGTATCCTGAGACGTGCCGGCCTTTTCAGCCGCGAGCCGGAGGTCGTCGTAGCGCTGCCGGATCTCCGTCAACTGGGGATCCGCGGATGTGAGAAGTTGAAGCTGCTTTCTGATGTCCAGGCCGAACTGGAGTGCTTTAGTCTCGCGTTGGAGTCCTTTCAATTCGATTTCGGCCAGCTCTCTAAAACGCTCCCTGGCTTGATTGACCCTGAATGCAACGGCAGCTATTGCCGCAGCTAAAATGGCCATTGGGGCGACCGAAGCCAGGCTTGCTGTTGCCATCGCGGATATAGAAGACGCCGCAACGCTGCCGACGCCGCCAAAGATGCCGAGCTGGGAGCTGAGCGCGCTGATGGCGGCGCCGAGGCCGGCGCTGTTCAGCTTGGTCTGCTGCATGGTCTTCCCCAGCTGCACGCCCGTCTGCGAAGCGAGTCGATTGCCGCTGTTGAGCCGATCCGTCGTCGTGCTGAGCCGTTTGATCTCGGCCTCGGCCTCCTGGATCGCTGGGCCGCTCTTATTATCGCCCCGGATATTGATTGCTACGTCGAAGGCCATTCCTATCTTCCCACCCCCCTAATCGGATTTTTGTCCCGGCGACCGACCCGAGGCGGTACCGGCAAAGATTCGGGTCCCGGCGACGATTGGCTTTTTTGAATGGGCGCTGAAGGGAATATGAGCGCATCGACGGCCCGGACCTTGTGATCCCCGGGCACCAACGCCCGCCAATCCTCCGGGCGCGCCTCCATGAGGTCCGCGCCGTCGATGGTGTAGCCCTCCACCCGCTCGACGCGGCTCTCATACGCCTTCAGATAGAGGCGCGCGAGGCGGGTATCCGAGTTTTCGTCTTCAACGGACTGTTGCAGCCCGCGCTGGAAATTAAGAAAGCCGGCGACGTCCAATTCTCGGAAGTAGTGGACAGTTGTTGTCCCTAATGCTTCGATCTCAACCCGCCGATTTTTGCCGATTTCATACGGCATAGGTCCCCTCCTACCGCCCAATAGCAGCCACTCGTGTCAATTCCAAAATCTCGCTACGCTTCAACCGAACCGCGCGCGGGCCGAGCCGATATGACGGCCAGCGGCCCGACGAAATCAGTCGCTGGACATGGCGTACACTACACCGGAATAGGCGGGCAGCTTCCCTGAGCGTTATGAATTCTGGACTTCGCGCCATTTGCCGACATAGTGCGACACGGGCGAAATAAAGACAAGACCGATTGCGGTCCGATTTTCTGAAGCGTACTCGAGCAGCGAGGCAAACAGAGGGGAGAGTACGAGTATGGGGCTTCTTGCAACCGGGTTATTTTACGCGCCGGAGAATAGGCTGCTCCCAAGCCCTACGCTGGATTTTAAAAGGGCCAACGACAATCAACTTGCGGCTGCGGTAGACACGAACTAGGCAGGGCTCATGGGCCCATGACTGTATTGTTCCATCGGGGAAAATCTGCAACTGGACGATGGCCTCGTCGCTGTCCTTGTTGACGAAAAGGGTAAATTGGCGGCACAGCTTACGATTGCCTCGGGGATCACGTCTCCACGCTTCGCGGAAGAATCCGTAGTGGGGCCCGCCTTTAAAGCCCTTCCCCCTGGTGATGAGTACTGTCCAGTCTCCCGAATAGTATTTGTAAGGCATCGCGGCGCGCCCTCATGAGCTGAATCGTCCAGTCTCCAGATTAATACTTGCAAGGCATGTCCCTCACCAGGGCCGCGTGGGCTTTTCACACTCCTCCTTCCAAATTTCCTCGCATCTCTTGTGGAAGGACATTTTCTCACGCGGTGGCGCTATAACTGTATATGTATAATCGGGGGCAGCACCACCACAGGCGGAGCATTGGCTACCGCCTACACTGACGGCGCACAAATCCGCATTTCGGACAGCGGCGCCTGGGAGGTGACCGGGCAAATCCCTCCTGCATTTTCCCTCTGTCAATCGCCCAACAATTTTAGACCTGAGGTCCGCATCGGTCATGAGGCACCTCCTTTTAAGGCGGGTATTAAGCCGGAAAATTATTTCTTGCGGGCTTGCTGCGTGATTATGGAATTGACAGCGATCTCAGTGGCCTTGGATATTGCCAGCCGGTCCCGCTCCATCCTAGAGATGGTAGTCCAATGGACACCCAGTTTCTCCGCTAGTTTGCTCTGGCTAAGACCAGCGGCTAACCGTTTGGCCCTCAGCTGTCTGCCCGTCATCCCAGTACCTATAGCATTTGGCTATGTGAAAGACAACGGCCTTATTAGACCGGAAGGCGGACGGCCCTTGACTTTATATAGCCGATGGCTATATAACCGCAATATAGCCGTTGGCTATATACCCGACAAGGGTAAAATTCACAAAGCCCCGGCCCCCCGGCCGGGCAAGGAGGAATAAAATGCCACAGGGGAATACAGCACTGGGGGTCCGGCCAGGCCCGGCACTTCGCCAGCGGTGGATAAGCCTTAAGACCTTTAAGGTCAAGGCGGTAATACAGCGCTTACCTTTTCCGGCGGGCTTCAAATGTGGATCGCCCGAGGAGGTGGTAGAGGCCGCCCGAGCAATTTTCGGGAGGCTGGATGCGGATAGAGAGCACGTCGTTCTCCTGGCCCTTAACAACAAGAACCGCTTGAATGGGTACAAAATCATTTCCACAGGCAGTCTCACTAACTCGATAATTCATCCACGGGAGGTCTGGCGGGCGGCCCTCTATCTGTGCGCGGCCGCCGTAATCGTCGTTCACAACCACCCGAGCGGCACAGCGGACCCGAGCTTCGAAGATCAGGAAATTACATGGAGACTTAAAAAGAACGCCGACCTGCTGGGGATCCGCATGTTGGATCATCTGATAATAGGTGAGCAGGGGCATTTTTCATTCAGCGACCGGGGGCTTATGGACGAGCCTCTAGCCCCGGCACGCCTTGCGCGGGACAAGCAGCGCTCAAAAAAAAGAGACCGAAATAGGACTGGAACGTGACGCTCCCTTGCTTTACGATGTCATAGAAATGACTGGTCCACTGACGATGCCAGGCGTTAAGAGAATTTTCTTTCCGACTAGGCTGATCCTTCCCGCCTAGTCGCAATCCGTTTTTGACGCTATGAGCCGGGCTGCCCTAGAATCGCTGTTGTTCATAGAGATGCCAGTCAGGAGGATCGGATAAATGAAAGATCTGCTGACGACCAGTGAGGTCAGTGAATTAGCCGGGGTCACAAAACGTTGTGTCCAGCGATGGGAATCCTCCGGGAAACTCGGTGCCGTCAGGGTCGGAGTGCCCCAAGGCCCTAGAGGCGGAGGACGGCAGCGGCTTTTTCCTGGGTGGTTAGTAACAAAGTTTCTGGCGGCGCGCCGCGCCGAGCTGCGTCAGTCGAGGAGGACCAAGGCCCGCGCGCGCAAATAGCTGCCCCTTGCTGACCAGAAGTCAAAACGTGCGAGTGCCCAACGGATAGGAGGTTTCATGAACGAGAAAAATATAAAGATTTCGAGCGACGCCCGGTCTGCGCTGGCGGAGCTCGAGAAACGGGCGGCCACCAAGAGGGCCGAGCATGCGGTGTCCGAGAAGAACCTGCTGAAGATCTTGGCGGAGTTCAAGCCTACGAGGTTGTTTCCGGCGCATGAGGAATGCAGAGATTCTATGCGGTCAATGACGACTTGGCATGACGATAAAGGGGTCCTCCGGCGGCGGCAAGTTGTCGGGATCGACGGAACCCCGACCCCGGCCGGCGCAGTCGTAATGACCAACCTCAAATCGCGAAAGGAGCGGCTGGACGGCATCCGGGAGCTTATTGCGACGGTGGACGCGATGATCGAGTACGTCAAAACCAAGCAGCTGAACCGGCTGCCGGAGAACCCGGAGGCCTGGCTGAACGCGAGGTTTGCGGAGCTCCCGGACCGGGACGAAATGGTCCTCGTTGGGAAGCCCCAGAAGAAGTGAAAGCCGGCCGGCTTGGGTCTCTGGGGTGCTCGGAACGCGGGTGTTTAGGGATTTTAGGCGCATGAAAAGCAATCCGGAATCAGACCGACCGCCGTATTTGGCTTTAAACGCACGATCTGGTGCGACACCAGCCAAAGGTATGGGGCCGGGAAGATCGTCGTTTTGGACCATAGCCGGACAACCCGGCCGGGCCTAAATGCGCTAGCGCCTGTAACTCAGGGAATGGACGTTCTCACAAATCAGATCAACTGGAGACCAGAGGGGTAGTGGGGGAATGGTCGGAGCCTCCGCATTGATGGACCGACGGCTGGACGGGGAATCGGCTCGGTCCGGTTTTGGTGTAAAAGTTACAGTGTGTAACTTTTCGAGAAAGTTGTTATGAAACACGAACTTGAACAAATGGACAGGGGCCTTCGCGCTGTGCAGGACGAAGAGGATTTTCAGGTTCCCGCCGACATAAAGCGGCAATTGGCCGCATATACAGTGCAGGAGTGCCGCGCACAAATAGCCGAGGCCAAGGCCCTGGGCACGACCGCAATGGTCCGTCTCGGCTTTGCCTACATGGGGCTCAAAGAGAACCTCAAGGGCAAATTCAAAAAGACTATCGAGGCTGAGGAAGGTAAGAGCGGTTACATGGCCGCCTGGCGAGCGATGTGCCGGGCAAAGGCGTTCTTGATTTTGGGTAAAGAGACTGAGTGCCTCGGGATCCGCAGCATAGAGAAGCTCCTCTCAGTTTCTGCGGGAGATGTTCTCTCCATTCGCGCAAAACTCATTGGAGCATCGCCAGAGAACGTCAGCAGCATAACCGAACGAGAGCTGGAATCAGCTTACCATCGCCTCAAGAGAAAAAAACCGAAAGAGGAACGCGTCGATAAGCCCGGCGCGAGCAACAGCCAGGGGCTGGCAAGCCAAGACTCCCCCTCCGCGGTTTTAAAAGGCGACGATCCGGCTTTCGAGTCATTCTTTGGGATATGGCAATCTGCCTATGAAGCGCTGTCGCGATTGGCAATGCAAAGGGTCGACCCATCATGGCTGAGCCGGATCCGAGACCTTGACCTTCCAGGTAAACTGGGGCGGGTCTATTCGGATGTCCTGCCGAGACTGACAGGGCACCAAGAGGTCACGCAACTCGAAGGATACGGGGAATCAAGCGAGGACGACTAGTGCGGAGACTCGGGCAAAGAGAAATTGAACTTGTTGCGGAGGAGATGACCGGTAAAACGCCACACGAGAGAATGGGCGCCGCTCAGGATCTCGCGCAACACCTCAGCTGTTCCGTCAGGCAAGTGTATCGCGTCTACGCCCGTTGGGCCGTCCCCGCCCGCACACTACGGGGCGACCGCGGGTTGCGCCGATTACCAATTACAGACGAGCAACTGAACGCCGTTAAATACTTCACCGTCCAGGACGACCTGCCTGCAAACATGGCCATTGAACTCGCGGAGCTAAATGGCTTGATTCCAAAGGGCGTGCTCCCGCCCGAGACGTACAACGCTTGGCTCCGCCTACATGGAATATCGCGGCGCAGACTAAAGCGCGACGTGAAGCCGTTCGTTCGTTGGGAGGCGATCCGGCCGAATGAGATTCACCAATTCGATACAACGAAACTGGAGCAGCTGCACTTCGACGTGGCGACTAATATCCTCTCATGGAATCCACGCGCGAACCGGAGGAACTCACGCGGGGAAAAGCCCCCCGAGGTATGGCTGTATTTGATCATGGATGACTACTCGAGGGCGGAATACGCCCGACTCGTCTTGGGGAGCGTCACCCAGTATAAACTCATGGACTTTCTCTATGAGGCTTGGTCCAAAAAGCCCAACCCGAGAGAATTCCCGTTCTATGGCCTGCCTGAACACTCCTATACGGATAACGGTGGCGGCAACCAGGGCAAACAAATTCGACGGTTCTATGAAAAAATGCAGGTCCACCGGATCCCAACAGATCCCTCATACGACAAACCCCACGCAGCAAGGAAGCGGGGAAAAATAGAGAATGGTTTCAAGCACTACAACACATGGGCATCCCTCCTAAAAGAGGGCGATCTTACCTGGGAGGAAGCGCAGGAGTCTCTCTATAGATCCAACTTGAAGCGCAATCTCCGTATCCATTCGGACACAAAGGTCGCTCCGTTCTCGCGCTGGATGGAGTTGGTCACACCGCGGGACGTTCCCGATGAGAAGCATTATCATCACGTCAAGCATGACACCTGGTTGCGGAAGGTGGCGGGGGACCTGACCTTTACCATAGATGGGCATATCTACCAGCTGCCGGCGAAGGGGCGATGGGTGAATTTAGTCGGTGAGAGAGTCGAGATCCGAATGATACCTAAACAGTATGATGAGGTATTCGCGGTGCGCGGGGCGGAAGATGTGAAATGTAGAGAGGTACGTGAGAGCATCGTGCGGCCGGCCTTTCACTATGCGCAGCAGTTTGAGCCGACGACGGTGGAGACAGAGCGTGCCCGTGTCGCAAACGTCGTACGCCACGGGCGAATCAAGCTTTGGGACACAGATATGGCCAATCCGGCATTTTTGCCGCGCACCGGGCAGCCCTTTGATACGACGCGGATCGCAGAGAAGACCGTGCAGGACGAGAACGGAAGTCCCCGCTTATCATTTGCTCCGGAAAAGTGGCGTACCCGGGCGCAGGCTGCGGCATGGTTGAGAGAAGAGGGTTTTCGTAAGCGGCCGATGACCGAGGAGGAGAACGCGTGGGTAGATCAACTAATGGCGGAACGCGGGAAGGTTTTTCCGGAGAGGGAAGATGGTGAATGGGTGGACGTCCGGAAGATTTCAGAGACCGAGCTCGTGGAGGCTGCCACCGAGTTTTACCGTGACCGCGCCGTGGGGGAGGACGACTAGTGGCGGCGGTGCCTATACACAAGCGGCAGGCGGCGAGACTGTCGCGGCTGGGGATCTCGCAACGCACGCTGGAGGGCGTTCTAAATGTAGCGCACGCGTCAATCGGCAGATACTTGACCACGGGACAGCTAAGTCGCCAGATGGCAGCGTCCGAATTCCCCGGCCGGCTCGGCCGTTACATAAAAAGGCGGGAGACCGAAATGAAGCGCGGCATTCAGCGGGAGCCCGTCCGCGTGATGCCTATGTCGGGCCGATTCGGGAAGCTCCAGATGAAGTTGCACCAGGTGGCGAAAATAACGGGTATCGACCGCGACGTGCTAAGTCGCGGCATCTTTGGCGGCGTGTGGCCCGACGAGGCCATGAGGACTACCGTCGAACAGTGGATCGATAAAACTATCGACGAACAGGAGGGAAAGATAATGATCACAAAGGTCACTCTGCCGGAGGAAACGCTCGGCTATTGGGGCCTCAAACGCGACCCGTTCACCAACGAAATGGAGGGTGGCGACGATATCTTCGATTCCAAGGAGCTGGGCCGGGCCGAGAAGAAGATAATGACCGCTATTGACAAGGGGGGGTGGGTGGCTGTTACCGGGCCTGTGGGCTCGGGCAAGTCGACGCTGCTAAAGAAAGTGGACGCACGACTGGTGAAGCGCCGCGACGTCGTGGTTGTGAGGCCCCGGATCATAGAGAAGCAGTGCCTTGGAGCATCCCATGTTTGCGATGCTATTCTGCACGATTTGGGCACGGGCTCAATGCTGACGCGGCGCACTCTTGAGCACAAGGCCCGGCTCGTCGGCCGGACACTCGAGGAGGCTTCTCGGGAGGGGAAACGGGTCGTCCTAATCATCGACGAGGCGCACCTTCTCGCGACCGATGCCCTGCTAGCCTTGAAGCGCATCTATGAGTTTGAAGTCGGCTTCAAGAAATTGTTGTCAATTGTCCTGGTGGGGCAGACCCGGCTGGCAAATCTGTTGAAGCAAAACTTCGACCTCGCTGAAGTCTCCCAGCGCGTAGAACTCTTCGAGATCGGCTCACTAAACGGCACCCTGGGTAGCTACGTCAGTCACAAGCTGGAGCGTGCTGGGCTGAATGGCGGCCGGGAGATCTTTGACACTTCGGCCATTAAGGAGATGCAACGTCGCGCGGACACCCCGCTCGCGGTCAACAATCTGGCCGCCGCCTGCCTGCTGACCGCGTGGGACACCGGCGAGAAGCGTGTCGATGCTAATACCGTGCGCGGCATTCCCGGTATATTTTAGGGAACATGGCAACAAAAACACTCATCGCCATACTTGAATCCAAGCTTGACAGAACCGGGGCTTGTTGGCTTTGGACCGGGAGGGTCCGCCGCGGTTGTGGAGTGGTAAGGATTCGCGGCCGGGAAACAAACCCGCGCCGTCTCGCCTATTCACTCTACATTGGACCAATCCCCAATGGGGAGGACGTGTCAAACTGGTGTCGCAACCAACTCTGTTGTCAACCTGGCCACCTTAAAGTTGGGAAGAATGTTGGACGACGACCACAGCCACCCGAAGCGGTTTATCGGGAACGATTCTGGCGCAGGGTTAACCGCTCTGGTGAATGTTGGCTCTGGCAAGGTGGAAAGGATCGTAACGGCTACGGACGGTTCTGCTACCGGGGCAAGACACAACCCGCCCACCGTGTTTCCTATCTCATAGCAAACGATGAAATCCCTCAAGGCCACTGGATACGGCAGGCATGTGGGAGCCGGCTCTGCGTCCGGCCGCTTCACCTAGTTGATACGCTGGCTGTTGGCCCCTGGGGATTGAAGTCCAAAATCCCGTCACCGGAAGAAGTTAAATTGATCCGCAGGCGGTTAAGGGAGCCAGGGACCTACGCGGCGGTGGGTAGAGAATTTGGTGTTACCGAGGGCCGCGTAGGCCGGATCAACCGAGGCAGCTACAGGATCGGACGTGAATAGGGCACACGTATATAGTTTGCAAAACACGGCGATTCATAGGGCTCGCGCCGAGCTCGAGCAAAATGGCGTGCTCGATCCCGGGTTAGGCATCGAGCAGATCCGGGACATGGCGGGGGAGCTGAACCGTGGCCTTCGGTCCGTTTCCAGTTTGTCCTTAGAGCAGCGAAGGATGCTCATTGATCGGCTAGTAGAAATGGGGGCTCGGGTCAGAAACCCCCATATCTACGCAAGTGACCTGGTGGCCGAATCAGCGGCCAGAGGTGAAAAGGGGCCGCGAAAGATCATCGTGTACCCGTACCCCTCAGAAGAGCAGCTCCGTATGGTCGACGCCCTGGCTGGCCAGATTGGGTGGCAGACGCCGGACGGCTACGCTCGTTTTTGCCACAAGCTCTTCAGGGCCCCCAGGCCCCGGAACGGCCGCGAGCTCACCAGGCTCCGCCTCGCCCTCCAATCGATGATCGATCAAGAGAGGGTCCGTGAGGTCGGCCTATGATCTTGCGTCGCCACATGCTGAAACGCCGGTTGATTTCCGCCGTGCTAGCCTCCGAGGGCAGAAACTTTCGGACCATTCTTACACCCGCCATCGGTCGTTTTTAGGGTTAGTTTCGGGTCCCTTCTGGTATCAAAAAAGTCCGCTTCTGCTCCTCTAATTGCCCGTACTCATTAAAAGTTATGACACTCCCCACCCTGTCTTATGACATTCGTTCTCACAGGCCCCCGTCGCCCCGCAAGAACAAACGCAATCACGCTCAGCGGCGGTTCCGACGGGGGGCAAGGTTGGAGGCGGTGGCTCTTTTGGGGATAATAGGCCGCATGCTTGAAGAGTCCAACCGGTTGTGGTTTTTCTTAGGGAGCGTTGAGCCGATGCGAGAAGCGTGGGTTATGATTCCATGATCAAGCGGACTAACAAGATCTGCATCTCCGGTCCTACCGACCGGCCCTGGGTCCAGGATGAGCTCAGGGCGGCGGGTTGTGAGGTGGTTTTGGGGAGGTCCATCGAAGATTTTCCCGATCACCTCTATGACGAAGGTTCGCTAATCGGCCTCATCGGGGACTCGGATATGCTCCTGGTCTCAACCCGTGAGCGTGTGACCGGGGGGGTACTGGAGGGGTGCAAAAACCTGCGGGCCGTGGTCAAGGCCTCCATTGGGGTTGAAAACGTTGATATCGAGAAGGCCACGGAATTAGGAGTCCTTGTCTGCAACAGCCCCGCGCCGGAGAATTTCATCGGCCTGGCGGAAGCGACGGTGGGTCTCATTCTGGCCCTGATCAAGCGACTCAAACTCAACGAGGAGGACATCCGCCACGGCGGCTGGAAAAAGGAGGCCAATACCGGCGATCTGATTTTCGGCAAGACCGTGGGCTTGGTCGGCATGGGCCGTGTGGCAAAGGAGGTCGCCAAACGCTTCCAGGGCTGGGGTGTCAAGGTCATTGCCTATGATCCCTACGTGAGCGGCGGCGAGGCGGCGGCTTTGCAAGTCGCCATGGTCCCGCTGGAGACATTGCTGCAGCAATCGGATGTCGTTTCCGTCCACGTGGTCCTCAATGCAGAAACCCGCCACATCATAGGCCGCCGCGAGCTCCGCTTAATGAAACCCAGCGCGTTTCTGGTCAACACCTCTCGGGGCGGCGCCATCGACCAGAAAGAACTGGTGGCCGCCCTGAGCGAAAACGTCATTGCGGGAGCGGCCGTGGATGTCTTCGAGAAAGAACCCTTGCCCATGGATGACCCATTGCGCTCACTGGACCCCGCACGGTTGATTCTCACCCCGCATATCATTGGCAACAGCCTCATCAGCCGCGATCGGGGGCACCAAATGGCCATCCAGACCATTCTCCAGCTTCTTAGGGGCGAGGTCCCTGCCGCGGTCCTGAATCCTCAGGCGGCCCCTCGTTGGCGCCGGCGATTCGTGAACCCGGAGGGGACAGGAGACCGCGGGTGAGGCTCCTCACGGCGCACCGTATTCTCATCGGGACGGCCGTCGTATTCTTCTTGGGGCTGGCCCTCTGGGAACTCAAGCGGGCCGGCGTTGAAGGCGACCCCTGGGGCTTCGCGCGGGCCGTTAGTTACCTGGCGGCAGCCGTGGGATTTGCATTTTACCTGAAATCCTTGAAGAGCTGGATCAAATAGGCGTGTCTACGATTCGAACCCACCAGCGTGCCGGCTTCCTGGTGCCCGTGAGCGAGGAGACGATACGGCGCGAGCGGAAAAGAGCCAGAGAACTGCGCGCCACACAGTGGTGGAAGCGCAAGCGGTCCAGCGGGATATGCCACCACTGCGGGGAGAAATTCCCGCCGCGCGAACTCACCATGGATCATCTGGTTCCCCTGGCCCGGGGGGGGAAGAGCGTCAAAGGAAACGTGGTGCCAAGCTGCAAGAAGTGCAACAGCGAGAAGCGACACCGCCTCCCCTTCGAGGGGGAGAGCACGTAACGGGGATGCGGGGACGGTGGAGGTGGCGACAGCCGTGAGGATCTGGATCCATGTTAAACCCCGGGCGAAGCGCGATGAGATCAGAAAGACAGGGGAAGGCGAATACACGGCCACCCTGCGCGCGCCCGCCCGGGAGGGAAAGGCCAATGAGGCCCTCATCGAGCTCGCCGCGGATTATTTTTCCGTTCCCCGGTCTTCCGTAAAGATCCTCCTGGGCCGGACGGCGAGGAGAAAGCTCCTGGAAATCCCGCCTCTCTAGCCACGCTCGGGAGCGGCGTCCTCCGCGTTCTGTGACCCTTCCCCCGGGGGGAGATAAACTCTGATGGTCGTGCCTTTTTGCAGTTCGCTTTCGATCTTCAAGAAGCCCGAGTGAGCCTGGATGATGTGCTTGACGATGGCGAGCCCGAGGCCGGTGCCGCCAAGCTCGCGTGAGCGCGCCTTATCGACCCGGTAAAAGCGCTCGGTGAGTCTGGGGAGGTCCTTCTCGGGAATACCGCATCCCGTGTCGGATACCGCCAGTTCCACCATTCCGGGAGGGCGATGGTTGGACAGGTCCACAAGCCTCGCAGCGACCCTTACCTTTCCTCCCGGCGGGGTGTATTTGACGGCGTTGTCGATGAGGTTGATGAGGAGCTCCTGAAGCCGGTCGGCGTCCCCCGTGATGGATAGACCGTCGGGCGCTACCGACTGGGCGACGGTGATTTGATTCTTTGAGGCCTGCTCCTTGAAAAGCTCCAGGGAGCTCGATATCAGCTCCGCCGCCCGCACCTTCTCGTGCGCGAGCTGAACTTTCCCCAGCTCCAGGTCGGACAGCGTCAGAAGGTCGTCGATGAGGCGTCCGAGCCTTTCCGAATGACGGTAGATGATGTTGAGAAACTGGTCCCGTTCCGCGGGGCGGGAGGGAGGGGTCCTGAGCAGGGTTTCGGCGTAGCCGCGAATCGCCGTCAGGGGAGTTCGTAGCTCGTGAGAGACGTTGGCGACAAAATCGGCGCGAACGGTCTCCAGGTAGTGGATTTCCGAAACATCGTGAAAGACGAGAATCCTGCCGAGTACCCTGCCGTCTCCGTCGGTCAGGTTGGCCTGGTTGACCTGGAACCATTTCCCTTCGCCCAGTTGTATCTCCAGGGTGGAATACTCCCCAGTGGAATTTCCCCCGAGGGCCTTGTCCATGAGCCTTTTCATCTCAGGATGGCGCGAGACCTCCATGAGGGAGGCCCCCTGAAAGCTCTCACCCTTGGGGAGGCTGAACATCTTTTTTGCGTTCTCGTTGAGCAGGATGACCCGCCCCTGGTTGTCCGCCACGACAACTCCTTCGATCATGCACCGCAGGATGGACTCTACGGTTTCCTTTTCCCCTACGAGTTCCTTGATTCTTCTTTGCGTCGCCCGGGCCATTTCGCTCAGGCGGTGCTCCAGAATGCCCACGGCGTCCTCCGACCCCGCCGGCAAGCCGTCCGAAGGGAACCGTCCCTGGGCGATTCCTTGAGAAAAGTCGGCCATTTGCCCGAGTCTCCGGCCCAGGCTTCGGGCCGTGATAGCCGCCAGAGCCCAGGCCAGGCCGCTCAAAACGAGCAGCGCAATGAGGTAGAAATCTCTTACAAAGGATTCCGCATAGACGAAAAGAAGGATTGCGAGTGGAAGCAGTATCCCCAGTGCGGGCAGGAAAAATCTCAGCGTCAGTTTATTGTTCCAGAGCCTGGTCATCAAACTTGTATCCCACTCCCCGGACCGTCAGTATCCACTGCGGTTTCTGGTCGTTCAATTCCAGCGCCTTCCTCAGACGGCGAATATGAACATCCACGGTGCGCGAGTCGACGTAGACCTCGTGTCCCCACACGCGGTCCAGCAGCTGGTCGCGGCTGAGAACCCTGTTGGGGTTCAGAACCAGGTAGCGTAGGAGTTCAAATTCCCTGAGCGTCAGCTTGACGGGTTTGCCTTTCACGGTAACCACGTAGGTGGAGAAATCAATCTTGAGAGGGCCCTTTTCGTAGTGTTCGGCGTCGGCGCCCGGGCCCTGCATTTCGCTCCTGCGCATAATGGCGTTGACCCTTGCCACCAGTTCCCTGGGGCTGAAGGGCTTGGTCAGGTAATCGTCCGCTCCCATCTCGAGCCCGATGACACGGTCCGCCTCTCCCGCCTTGGCGGTGAGCATCAGGATCGGCAGATGGGCGGTCTCCGGTTGTCTGCGTAAAATCTTGCAGATTTCCAGGCCCGAGAGCCCAGGGAGCATCAGGTCCAGGATGATCAGGTGCGGTTTTTCACGCCGTATCTGTTGCAGGGCGGACTCTCCGTCTCGCGCCTCCTGAATCTTAAAGTGCTCCCGGGCAAGGTTGTACGAAATGAGCTGGCGGATGTCCGCCTCGTCCTCCACGATGAGGATAGTTTTTCGAGTCATAGGCGTGGGCGTTAGACGGACTGGGGGATGTCTTTCAGGTGCCGGATGCTCTTGCCTTTGACCATGAAGATGGCCATCTCGGCGATGTTCGTGGTGTGATCCGCAATGCGCTCCAGGTATTTGGATACGAAGGTGATCTTCATCGCCCGGGTGATGGTATGGGGATCCTCGATCATAAAACTTATGGTCTCGCGAAAGACCTGGCGGTTAAGATCGTCTATTTCCTCGTCGTCTTTGCAGACTTTGAGAGCCAGATCGGTGTCTTCGCGCACGAAGGCGTCTAAACTTTCCCGCAGCATCCGCTGGGAAATTTTCGCCATGCGGGGGATGTCGATGTAAGGTTTCAGCTGCGGTTCCATGTTGAGCTCAATGGCCCGCTCGCAGATATTGACTGCCATATCCCCGATTCGCTCCAGGTCGGTGGTAATCTTCAGGGCTGTCGTAATGAGGCGGAGGTCCTTCGCCGCGGGTTGGTGAAGCGCCAGGAGGCGGATACACAGCTCGTCGACCTCAACATCCAGGCGGTTCACTTCGTGGTCGCGCTCAATCGTCTTCTCGGCCAGAGAAGAGTCGCGATCGACCAGTGAGCTGACGGAGCGCTGGATTTGGTCCTCAACCAATCCCCCCATCTGGAGAACCGCATCCCTGAGTTTGGTTAGGTCCTCCCCGTATCTTTTGTCCGTATGTTCGGGACGCATGGCACGCCTCCATCTAGCCAAATCGGCCGGTGATGTAATCCTCCGTCTGGCGTTTATCCGGCGAGGTGAATATCTTACTGGTTTCACCGAATTCGATCAAGTCGCCCAGGTATAGAAATGCCGTGTAGTCGGAAACCCGCCCGGCCTGCTGCATGTTGTGGGTAACGATAACGATGGTGAGTGTCTCTTTGAGCTCGTGGATGAGGTCTTCAATTTTGGCCGTTGCAATAGGATCCAGGGAAGAACATGGCTCGTCCATGAGAAGCACGTCGGGTTCCACCGCCAGCGCCCGTGCGATGCAAAGACGTTGCTGCTGACCGCCGGAGAGGCTGAAGGCATTTTCGTCCAGGCGATCGCTGACCTCATCCCATAGAGCGGCCGCACGGAGGCTTTCCTCGACCACTTGGTCTAGGGGCTTCGCGCCACCGAGGATCTTTGGCCCGTAAGCGACGTTGTCGTAGATTGATTTGGGAAAAGGGTTCGACTTCTGGAAGACCATCCCCACGCGCTTCCTTAGTTGGGTGACGTCCATCTTGGGGTTATAGATGTCGGTTCCACCGATCTTAATGGTTCCAGCCACCGTCACCCCATCGATCAGGTCGTTCATCCGGTTCAAACACCGGAGCAGCGTCGTTTTACCGCAACCTGAGGGCCCGATAAAAGCAGTGGTTTTGTTCGGCTGGATGTTGAGGTTGATATCCCGCAGCGCGGGGGAGCCGCTGTAGCTGACCACCAGATCCGAGATCTGTATCATTGGATCGACAAGGGAATGCCGGTCCGAGGTCGAAACCCTCGGCCGGGCAACGGCTCCTTCAGCCGCTTCTCTTGTCCGGAACCCCATCGGGAATACTATATCATTATTTGCCATGTGCCGTCTCCTCTAGAAAGCCGCGGAGGCGTATTTTTTTCTCAGGCGGTTCCGCACGACGATCGCGGTAAAATTGAGCAGCAACACCACCAGAAGCAAGAGAAGCGTTGTCGTGTAAACCATGGGCCTTGCCGCATCGACGTTCGGGGATTGAAACCCCACGTCATAGATATGAAATCCCAGGTGCATGAACTTCCGCTCCAGGTGGACGAAGGGCCAGTACCGATCCAGCGGAAGGGAGGGGGCCAGCTTGACCACCCCTGTAATCATGAGGGGGGCGACCTCTCCCGCTGCGCGGGCCATGGCCAGAATCAGTCCGGTCATGATGCTCGGCATGATTGCAGGAAGCACAACTTTCCGCACGGTTTCAAACTTGGTGGCTCCCAAGGCAAGGGAGGCCTCTCGCGCTCCCTTGGGCACAGAAGCCAGTCCTTCCTCCGTCGCTACAATCACGACTGGCAGCGTCATCAGGGCTAACGTCAGGGAGGCCCAGAGGATGCCGCCGGTTCCGAAGGTCGGGGCGGGTAAAGCCTCGGGATAGAAGAGCTGGTCGATGGTGCCGCCCACGAAATAAATGAAAAATCCGACGCCAAAGACGCCGAAAACAATGGAGGGCACGCCGGCCAGGTTGTTGACGGCGATTCTGACCGTGCTGACAAAAGGGCCCTGCCTGGCGTACTCCCGGAGGTAGAAGGCCGCCAGTACGCCTAAGGGCGTTACCGCGATGCTCATAATCATGACCATCATCACGGTTCCAAAAATCGCCGGAAAGATGCCTCCCTCCGTGTTGGCCTCACGGGGCTCGTCGGAAACAAATTCCCACACCTTGGCGATATAGAACCCGACCTTGTCGCCGAGAACCATGGCGTTTGGGCGATAGGCTCGCAGGATTTGAGAAACGGGGACCTCCTTCTCTTGGCCGCCCGCGGCGGATACAACAATAGCGGCGTTTAACTCCCGGCGGAGTCGGTCGAGCCTGGCGACCTCGTTGCTGTATTGCTTCTCCAGGTCCGCCAGCTCCCCGCGGAGATTCTCCACTTGGGGGCCGCTTGTGATGCCTTGTCGTTCGAGCCTCTTTACCTCAAGCCGGATTTGTTCCTGGCGATAATTTATCTCCCCGATGGTTTTTTTTTCGATTCTTTTGATTTCTTTGTTGATGCGAGCCGCCTGGGGCAACTGTGATTGTAAGAAGGCGTATCCGTCGTCGGAGCCCCGTGCCACGACGGTATTCCCTTCTTTCCCCTCCTTGATCACGCCGTACAGGTCGCCCCACTCGCGGCGCTCGATCACGACAACTTCCGCCGGTTTTTCGCGCTTGACGATGTTGGATTGATTCAGCCAAACGAAATCGACCCCGTAAAGGTCGCGGTTCCCCTGCTTGACCTGAATGCGATACTCTTTGGCCGTTCCCGGCGGGGCCGCGGGTTGAGGGATGGCCTCTCTCTCGGTTGCTTCCCCGATGACCACTTTGCCGTCCGCCAGGGTCAGCCGAAGGACATCCGCCGGCCAGAAAAAGCCAAGCCCATTGGCCAGGATCAGCAGCACAAGGCCGGTTACCATGACCAGGGACAAAGCCAGGGCGCCTCCCGTGAGCCAGATAAACGGGTCTCCGCTCTTCCAGAGGTCCTTCATAGAGTCTGGTACCTTTTTCTGAGCCTGAGCCGGACAATCTCCGCCGCGGTATTAACAATGAAAGTCATTACAAAGAGGAGCAGGGCGGCTAGAAAGAGAACGCGGTAGTGCGACCCCCCTACCGGAGCCTCCGGAAGCTCAACGGCTATGTTGGCGGACATGGCGCGAAAACCGTTGAAAATGGACCACTCCATCACCGGGGTATTGCCGGTGGCCATGAGAACGATCATGGTTTCGCCGACTGCCCGACCGAATCCGATCATGATGGCCGAAAAGATACCGGGGCTGGCCGTCGGCAGCACAAGCCGAAGGGCGGTCTGCCAGCGGGTAACGCCCAGGGCCAAGGAACCGGAGACGAGGTGCTGAGGCACGTTCGATAAAGAGTCATCGGCGATGGTGAAAATGATGGGAATGATGGCAAAGCCCATGGCAAAGCCCACGACCAGTGAATTCCTTTGGTCATAGGTCAGCCCAAGGGTCTGGCGGAGCCAGGTTCGATAGTCTCCCGAAAGCAGGGATTCCTCGACCACCCCGCCGAGGTAAAAGGCAAGCCACACGCCCGCGAGCACCAGTGGGATCAGCAAGATCAATTCTGTTCCGGCCCTTACCCTGTTCCGTAGCGTTGCGGGCACAAAGCGCCACGCAGCGATGGCAAGGAGGATAAGGAGTGGAATGGTCACCGGAAGAAGGAAGACGCCGGGCACGACGGCTTCCAGCCTGGGGGCCAGCCAGAGTCCGGCCAAGAACCCGAGCACGACGCTGGGAAGCGCAGCCATGATCTCGACCGTCGGCTTGACGATGTTTTTTACCGAAGGGTGCATGAACTGGGAAGTGTAAAGCGCTCCCAGAAGGGCCAGCGGAACGGCAAAGAGGAGGGCGTATAAGGTCCCCTTCAGGGTCCCGAAGATCAACGGGGTCAAACTAAACTTCGACTCGAAGTCGTCCGTGCCTCCGTGCGACTGCCACACGTAGGCGGGCTCTTTGTATCCCTCATACCAGACCTTCCCGAACAGGGTCTGCCACGTGGTCTCGGGGTGTGGATTTTTAAGCGTCCAGTGGCTCACCGTTCCGGATGCGTTGGCCGATAGCAAACCGTCGCCCTTGGGAGCATAGGTCACGGCCTTGAGATCCGGAGCCGACCTGTTCGTGAGCAGGGTTTTCCCCGTTGTCCCATAGCGGACTTTGATCGTCCCCGAGGAGTCTGCGGTGATGAAGCCCTTGTCCCGCTGGGAGGGAGAGAACGAAACGATCGGTTGTTGATGAGGCTCGAAGTCGTGGATCTTCGCCAATTGGAAGCTGCCGGCCTCCCGCCGTATCAGTTGCCAGGAGCTTACGTTTCCAGCGGCATCCCCAACGACCAGGGTTCGGTCGCCAAGCAGGAAGCCGATGAGAGTGACGGAGGCGTTTGGGTGACCGGCCGTGCGAACCGTATCGCGTACCGTCGGTTGCTCGGGTTCTCTGAGGTCCACCCTGATGATTTCCCCGTCGCTGGTCCCTAAAAAAAGGTCGTCACCACGGCCGTCTATTGCCAGGGCGGTCACCTCGCCGCGGGTGGGGACGGAAAGCTCCTGGCGGACCTGCTCCCTGGTGGAGGGTCCGATCAAAGACTGGGTTTCCTTCACGGTAACCAGGACCAGTTGTTTGCCGCCTGCAATGGCGGCGAACAGGGGGCCGTGTTCTCCTCTCGCATAGGCGACCCTGGTGACGGCGCGCCCCTCACCGCTAATGGTGATAGGCTCCTCCACTGTGAGCTGCGGCGTGACGAGCCGCTTGCCTTGAGGATAGGAGATCTCAAACTTGACCGTCACGGGGACGATTCGGCCGTCTGGCAGCCCCAGGGCAAAGGCATTGGATTTCGGGCGCGAGCTTGTCACGGCCCGGGTGCCATGAAGTTCGGCGCTGCCCGTCACGGGCAACGGCTTCCCGTCATCGAGGGAGATAAACTCGACCCCCCGTGGAGTTACCAGATATGCGACCTCCCTATACTCGTCAACCCCCATGGCGAGTGGAGCCGGCATGCCTTGAACGTAGAGGGTGCCCACGACCTGAGCCGTGGGCTTCTGAAACATCGGATAGACCTCAGCCGCAATGACGAAGAAAATGGCGAGAATGGAGGCAATAATCGCCATTCCACCGAGGGTAATGAGATGCCGGCCCAGCCGGTCTACCAGCATGCGGCGGCTGTGCCTCGATCGTGCGGCGTCGAGCAGGCGAGCCGTCAAGGTCGGCCCGCCTGCACCCACAGTGTCCACATGGTCTGCCATGAACTACCCGATTTTTGTCATCTCTTCCTTTGAAATCACCGCGGGAATCGGGTAGTAGCCGTCTTTCACGACCACCTCCTGCCCCTCCCTGGTGAGGACAAGCCTCAGAAACTCCCTGGTTAGGGGGTCCAGGGGTTTGCCCGGCGCCTTGTTGACGTAGACGTAGAGGAACCGGGCCAGTGGAAACTTCCCGGAATAGGCGTTTTCCGCCGTGGCGGCTACGCAACCTTTCCCGTCCGAGAGCGGAACCGCGCGCACACCCGGCGTCGCGTACCCGATGCCGCTGTAGCCGATGGCGTAGCGGTCCACGGTCACTCCCTGAACCACCGAAGCCGACCCTGGTTGCTCCTTGACTTCGTCCCTGTAATCGCCGTTCTTGAGGGCGTGCTCTTTGAAAAAGCCGTACGTTCCCGATGCCGAGTTGCGGCCGTAGATGCTTACCGCTCTGTTCCCCCACTCACCGCCAAGCCCGAGGTCCGCCCAGGTGGCGATGAGCCTGGGGTGCCCGCGCCGCTGCGATTTCGAGAAGACGGCGTCCACCTGAGCCATGCTCATGCATTCAATGGGGTTGTCCTTGTTGACGAACACCGCCAGGGCGTCCACCGCCGTCCTTACGGCCGTTGGCTTGTAACCGAATTTTTTCTCAAAGGCGTCGATTTCCTGCCCTTTCATGGGCCTGGACATGGGGCCAAGTTGGGCCGTAGCGGAGATCAACGCCGGCGGCGCGGTGCTGGACCCTTTGCCCTCGATCTGGATCTTCACGTTCGGGTAAAACTTGTAGAACTTCTCGCTCCACAGCGTCATCAGGTTATTCAGGGTGTCCGACCCGATACTGGAAATATTCCCTGAAACCCCGCTCACGGCCTTATAGGAAGGGAGCTTGGAGTCTACCTGCACAACCTGGGCCAAACCGACGACACTAAAACCTAAAATAAGTGAAACAAGCGCCAAGACCACAGCCACGGACATGGGCCGTCCAGCGCCCCTACATCTTTTACGTTTCATTTCGACCTCCGTTTCCAAATTCTTATGCTCGAATTGTTACAGAACTGTTACGTGGAGATGAATAACAGGTTACAGGGGCTCCGGCATTGAGATTCCATGACTCCTCCTCGAACTTGGCCAAGAACAGGCTCCTATCATCGACGCGCTATAAATAGCCATGGAATGTGATGGGGAAGTGAACGCAAGATTAAATGGAGGTTAAGAATCGGCCTCCATGACAAGGAACGGACTCATGCCGCCGGTTCAACTGTCCTCTTGCCGAGGGGCAGGGACCGGCTCTGTGATTACCTGCGGAGATCATCGGCGCTAATCGCCGCGCCGGGATGATGCCGCATTTCATTGCCGCCGTTTGGAACTCTCTCGGAAGATTGGTCGCGGAGGTGGTCTGCGAGTTTTTGCTCCATGGGTGAGTAGACGATGGCAAGGGTGCGAAGCAGAGCCAGGACCAGGGTCAAAAAGGCCAATGCGCCGAGCTGCAGGGGAGAGCTTTGGTGTTGGTACAGACCTATCATCACCTCCCGCAATATGAATACCAGGGTGGCATCCACGACAAAGGTAAGCCTCAAGCGGTGCAGCCGGAAGTATTCCACCAGGCTTTTAAAGAGCTCGAGAACGATAAAAAAAGTGAGCAGGTTGGTCACCGTAAATCCGAAGGCCTCCTTGAGATCTTCCCGTTCGAGAATCTCCCAGGTCTCCAGGAAAAGGCGAAACAGGCCGATCCCCAGAACCAGCACCACGAAGAGGATCAACAAGTGGAAGAAGAGATCCATGACGCGGCCGAAAACCGCGAGAATCTGGAATCTTTGCCCTCGCTCACCGAACGCTTTCATCGATACCAGCTTAAGCCCGGGTTGTTAGTGCCGTGTGAAGAGGAGGTGACTTTTGAATGAATTGCCGGCCGGCCGGGGCATGGGACGCCTCTATGCGAGTTCCCCGGCGGCGGCCAGCGGACCCCGGCCGGAGCGTTAATGCAAGGTGGGCTTGGAGTCGTCGTCTTTTTTGCCGCTGACAATGCGGAAGCGCCGTTTGCGGCGCGCAAGGCGGTAACGGTCAAGGAAGATTCTGACCCGGACTATGGGATTTCCCCCCTTCGACAAGCTCAGGGCGGTGAGGGCGCTCGAACCGCAACGGAGATACAGGTAACCAAAACCCATGCCTCCCAGGTGCGCGAGATGGGCAATGCCCGACCCGCTCGCCATCAGGGAGGAATAGAGCGAGATCGCTCCGATGATCAGCACGAAGTGCTTCATTTTGATGGGGAAGAGAAAGTAGAAGTAGATAGTTCGATTGGGATAGGCCAGGCCGTAGGCGAGCAGTACGCCGTAAACTCCCGCAGAAGCGCCGATGCTGGGGACGCTCTGAGAGGGCAGGAAAGCCGCGTTGAGAAGACCCCCGCCCACGGCGGAGACGAAATAGTACTTGAAAAAGAACGAAGGGCCCCAGCGCCGTTCCAGGTCGCAGCCGAACATCCAAAGGGCCAGCATATTGAACAGCAAATGGAACAGGCCGCCGTGTAAGAACTGGTAGGTGAAGAGCTGCCAGAGGTATCCCTCCTGCCAGACGAGGCGGGGGACGAGGCCGAACAGGTAAATGAACGTATAATCCATGAAGCTCTGGAAAACAAAAAACGCCGCATTGGCGATGAGCAGGGTCTTCACCGCCGGAGTCATGGCGCCGCCGCCGAATATCGTGCTTCGAGTCTGGTAGAGCATGGCTTTTGTAATCCCGGCTCCGGGACCTTCGAGCCGCCCCGGGGTCGCCGCGCCGAAGGAAAAGAAATTTCCTATTTAAATCTTGTAACCTTCGCTGCCGGCTTGATAGTCCAGGGTCTCCCGGAAGATTCGCGGGCTCACCCAGACAAGCCCGATCAGGTTGGGGATAGCCATGAGACCGTTCGCCGTGTCCGCGAAGTTCCAGATAAACTTAACACCCGCGACGTCCCCTGAGAACAGAGCACCGGCGACGATGACGAAACACCAGAGCCATCGATAGGGAAGGGCGGAGCGAACGCCGAAGAGGTAATTCATACATTTTGAACCATAATAGGACCAGGTGAGGAGGGTGGAATATCCAAAAGTAACCGATCCGAAAGCGACGATCCACGCCCCTGAATCCCCAAGCACTGAACTGAACGCATAAGCGGTAAGAGATGTGCTGGTCAGGCCGGTGGACCAGGTGCCGGTCAGGATGATGGCCAGGGTTGTGATGGTGTTGATGATCAGGGTATCGATGAAAACACCGAGCATGGCTATGTTGCCCTGGCGCGCGGGGAACTCGGTCTTGGCGGCGCCGTGGGCGATTCCGGCGGATCCGATTCCGGCTTCGTTGGAAAAAATTCCCCTGGCCACTCCGAAGCGAAGGGCCTGGCTTACCCCCGCCCCGGCAAAGCCCCCAACGGCGGCGTGGCCGCTGAAAGCGCTACTGAATATGAGACTCAGTGCAGCGGGCAGTTCCGTAAACCTGGCAACGATGATGAGCATGCCGCCGAGGAAATAGACGAGGCACATCACCGGCACCAGCACTTCGGCCACGTTGGCTATGCGCTTGATGCCCCCAATGATCACCAGCCACGTCAGCACCGCCAGGCCGATGGCGGTGAGCCAAACGGGGATTCCCAACTCGGTCCGGAAGACCAGGGCGATGGAATTGGCCTGGACCATGTTGCCGATCCCGAAGGCGGCGATGGCGCCGCAAAGGGCAAAAATCCAGCCCAGCCACTTTTGCCCAAGGCCGTTCTTTAACATGTACATGGGTCCTCCGGACATCGTTCCGTCCGGAGATGGTTCCCTGTATCGAACTCCAACCAGCGCTTCAGAGTATTTCGTGGCCATGCCCACGATACCCGTAAGCCACATCCAGACGGGCGCGCCGGGCCCTCCGAGGGCAATGGCCGTGGCTACGCCGGCGATATTGCCGTTACCGACGGTGGCCGAGATGGCGGTCATGAGGGCTTGAAACGGGGTAATATCGCCGGAGCCCGCTGCCGCTGGATCCACCTTGCGAAAGGCCCCGCTGAGAGCGAGTCGCCAAGCATGGGCGAATTGCCGCACCTGCACACCATGGGTCCCCACCGTCAGCCAGATTCCTGTGCCGATGAGAAGGACCATCATGGGAGGTCCCCATACCCATGAGTTGACCGTCGCGATGAAGTGAAAGATTGCTTCCATGGTGTTCCCCCGTGTTCTGCGAGCCGGGATGAAGATGTGAGCGGGCTTATATTTTGTCTTGCCCGGACCAAAATTACCAGACTTTTTTACATTGTGTTATCCATGAGGGAGTCTCCCGTCCCGTAGCAAAACAACGGCTCATGGCGTGGTATGGAAATTGCTTGGATTGCATAATGAATCCCCTTCCAGTAGAGAGTAACGGATTGGCAGGCCCCCGCAGGACAGGAAAGCATGGGGGAGTTAAAGCGATTTTTAGGCGGCAGGGTGGTGGTCAAGACGGGGGATATCACCCACGAAGGCGTGGACGCCATCGTGAATGCCGCGAACCACTCCTTAATGGGGGGAGGAGGCGTAGACGGGGCCATTCATCGTGCGGGTGGGCCGGACATCCTTTCCGATTGTAAGGAGATCAGGCAGAAGCAATTTCCCCAGGGACTGCCCACGGGACAGGCTGTGATGACCCGGGCAGGCAAGTTGCCTGCCAGATTCGTGATCCATACGGTCGGTCCGGTCTATTCCTCCGGTGGCGGGGGCAAGGCGAAGGAACTGGCAGCGTGCTACCGAAACTCTCTGCGCCTGGCCGCAGAAAAAGGGTTGAGCACCGTAGCCTTCCCGGCCATTTCCACAGGGGTCTACGGTTACCCCATGGACGAAGCGGCAAGGATTTCCTCCAGTGTCGTGGAAACTTTTCTTGCGGCTCCCACGAGCATCCAAGAGGTGCGTATGGTCTTTTTCAGCCAAAAGGAGGCCGAAACTTTCCTTGCGCACCATGACTTTAAAATTTAAGGGGTCAGGGCCTGCAAAAGAAAACGGGTCCTCTAGCGGGTTGAGGGGACGGCGGGATTTAATAGTCTAAGTCACGAAACGGAGAGGATGGTGGAGCTGTACCTGGTAAGGCATGGCCGGGCTCTCAGCGAAGTTGAAGATCCAGCGCGCCCCCTGAGCCCTCAAGGGCGGGAGGAAGTGGGAAAGGTCGCTCGGGCGGCTGTAAAAAAGGGGATGAGTCCGGCACGAATTCTACACTCGGGGAAGTTACGGGCAAAGGAAACGGCCGAAATTCTAGCCGCTGCGGTTCATCCGGCTCAAGGGGTAAGTGAAATCAAGGGGTTAGCGCCACAGGACGATCCTGTCAGGGCGATGCTGGAGGTCGAGTCGGAGGCTGAGTCGGTAGCCCTCGCAGGACACCTCCCGCACCTGGAGGGGCTCTTTTCCCTTTTGACGTCGGGCAACGGGGGTGCGCCGAAAGTTGAGTTTACGACGGCAACCATCGTCTGCCTCAGCCGGGAGCAGGGAAAATGGAAGGTTCTATGGAGCTTGAACCCCGGCTCCGCGTAATGTTCCCGGTTTGGCTTGCGTAGTGTGGCGGGACGGGTTTCACCGCCTCAAATATTGAGATTGCTAAGTTGACTGGCATAGACGGATGTTCTAAAAATATGCCAATTTATTTGACGGATACCTTGGAGTTTGGTGGGGGGTTTGCTTATGGGTTCTGACACGTTGTCGATTAAGGACAATCGCACTGGAAAGAGCTACGAGCTGGCGATCCAGGATGGCGCCATCAGTGCGACGGATCTGCGCCAGATCAGGGTGTCCGACGATGACTTCGGTTTGATGAGTTACGATCCGGGGTTTATGAACACGGCCTCCTGCCAAAGCCGCATCACCTACATCGACGGCGACAAGGGGATTTTGCGCTATCGCGGCTACGCCATTGAAGAGCTCGCCGAGAAGAGCAGCTACCTGGAGACCGCCTACCTGCTCATTAACGGAGAGCTCCCCGGCGTATCGGAGCTCAAGGAGTGGAGCTGGAACATCATCCAGCATACGATGGTCCACGAGAGCATCAAGAAGTTTGTCGACGGTTTTCATCACGATGCCCACCCCATGGGGATGCTGGTCAGCGCCGTGGGGGCCCTGTCGACCTTTTACCCCGACGCCAAGAACATCTTCAGCCCGGAATCGCGCCGGATCCAGACCTACCGCCTCTTGGGAAAGATGCCGACCCTGGCGGCCTTTGCCTACCGGCACAGCCTGGGTCTTCCCTACGTTTATCCCGACAACGATTTCAGCTACGCGGCCAACTTTTTGAGCATGATGTTCAAGATGACCGAGCTCCAATACAAGCCGAATCCCGTGCTCGAGAAGGCCCTCGATATCCTGTTCATCCTTCATGCGGATCACGAGCAGAACTGCAGCACGAACACCATGCGCGGTGTGGGGAGCTCGCAGGTGGACCCGTATTGCTCCGTGGCCGCCTCCGCGGCGGCTCTATACGGTCCCCTGCACGGCGGCGCCAACGAGGCGGTCTTGCGCATGCTGATGGAGATCGGATCGAGAGACAAGGTGAGCGGTTTCATCAAGAAGGTGAAGGGTGGGGAGGGGCGTCTCATGGGGTTTGGCCACCGGGTCTATAAAAACTACGATCCCCGGGCCAAGATCATCAAGGAGACCGCCGACGCCGTGTTTCAAGTCACCGGGCGAAACCCGCTTTTGGACATTGCTCTTGAACTGGAACGCATTGCCCTGGAAGACGATTACTTCATCAAGCGCAAGCTCTATCCCAACGTGGATTTCTACTCCGGCCTCATTTACCAATCCATGGGGCTTCCCCAGGACATGTTCCCCGTGCTCTTCGCCATCCCCCGGACCTCCGGCTGGATCGCCCAGTGGGAAGAGATGCTGCTCGATCCGGAGCAAAAGCTCGCCCGTCCCCGGCAGATCTATAAAGGGGCTGACAATCGCGCCTACAAGCCCATGAGCCAGAGAAGCTGAGTCCGGTGTTCAAGACCCTGACCCTTAATTTAAGGTTTCCTCCCGCGCCATGAAAACCCTGGCGATTCTTGTGGGCGGCGGGCCGGCCCCCGGCATCAACGCCGTCATCGCAGCCGCCACCATTGAAGCCCGCAATCGCGGGCTTCGAGTACTCGGCTGCTATAACGGCTTTCGGTGGCTGGTGCAGCAGGATACGAAGCACGTGGTGGAGTTGGATATCGCCGACGTCTCCCGCATTCACTTCGAGGGAGGCTCCATCCTCCTCACCTCACGGACCAATCCAACCAGCAGCCCGGAGGGCGTGAAACATGTCGCCGAAGCGCTGCGGCGCCTGGATGTGCAGTGCCTTCTGACCATTGGCGGTGACGATACCGCTTTTGCCGCATCCCAGGTGGCCAGGGCCCTGCCCGAAGTGACGGTTGCCCACGTTCCCAAGACAATAGATAACGACTTGCCCCTGCCCGGTGACGTAGTCACCTTTGGATTCACGACGGCGTGCAATCTGGGCAAGGACCTGGTGCGCAACCTCATGCAGGATGCCGTCACCACGGAACGGTGGTATTTCGTCACCGTCATGGGCCGCCATGCGGGGCACCTGGCTCTCGGTATCGGGGGTGCGGCGGGAGCGACCCTCACGTTGATCGCCGAGGAGTTTACTCAGGAGAAGCTTAGCCTCGACCACCTGGCCGACATTCTTGAGGGGGCCATCATCAAGCGCCGCTCCCAAGGTCGCGACCACGGGGTCGCGCTGCTCTCCGAGGGGCTGGGCGAACGGCTGGATCCCGAGACCCTGGGCAACGTGGAACGGGACTCCTACGGCAACGTGCGGCTGGGCGAGCTGGATTTGGGACGGCTGCTAAAGGACCGCGTGTCCGCAAGTTTAAAGAAGCGGAAGCTTTCGGTGACCATCGTGGCCAAGCACCTGGGATACGAGCTCCGTTGCGCCGCCCCGGGAGCCCACGATATCCAGTACTGCCGCGCCCTTGGGTACTGGGCGACCCGCTTTCTTATCGACGGGGGCAGCAACGCCATGGTCACGATCCAGGCAGGCCGGTTGGTGCCCATTCCCTTTGCCGAGCTGATGGACCCGCAAACGGGGAAAATCCGGGTCCGCTTCGTAGACGTGGAGTCCGAGGCCTACCAGGCGATGCTTGAATACATGATCCGGTTGAAGCCCGCGGACTTTCAGGACGAAGCCGCGGTCGGCAGGCTGGCCCGCACGGGAAATCTGAGCGAAGACGAATTCAGGAGTCGATTCACACCCGTGGTCCAGGGTCGCTAACCGACGATTTCCGTTTAACCCTTGCGGTTCTACTACTCCATTCTCTAATGCCCCAAGGGGCAAGGCGTCTTCCCGTTCCCGAGGAGTCAACCGGGCCCGGCCGAAGCCCTCATACGGCCGCCGATGGGCCATTGCCATGAGGCCCCGGGTCACTTTCACCGAAGAATAATCCCTGCGGAACCAGCCGAGTCGGACGTCTCCCTGCTTCAGGGCACGCCCCCTGCGCCCCCCTGAATTTGCATCGCGGTAGATGATAGGGTAGCGCCGGCGAGGGGCGCGGCCGGAAGGCTCGATCCCCGAGGAACGCAAAGGCTCGAGGGGGTGGAATCATTCCGAGGGGACGGCGGGCTCCTGTTGGGTCATGCAGTGGATGGCGCCGAGGCCGTACACCAGGGAATTGCAGGGGATGCCGGCGACCTGTCTTTTGGGAAAGATCGCTCGCAGGATGCCCAAAGCCGCGTCGTCGTTGGGGTGGCCGTAGACAGGCACGAGGACAGCGTCGTTAGCGATATAAAAGTTCGCGTAGCTTGCCGGGAGCCGAACTCCGTCGTCTTCAACCCGTCCCGGCAGGGGTAGAGTTACCACGGTGAGTTTTTCACCCCCCTGGGCCGTTGCTCCCTGGAGCCGTTCATAGTTTTCCTGCAAAGGGAGGTAATTCTCGTCCGCGGGGTCCTCTTCCACTGCGCAAACCACCGTCGTCTCATTGACAAAACGGGCAAGGTTGTCGATATGGCCGTCGGTGTCGTCTCCCGCTACTCCGCGCCCCAGCCAGATAAAATGCTCCACCGCCAGATGGTCTCGCAGAGCCTGTTCGATTTCCCGCCGACCCAGGCCGGGATTCCGGTTAGCGTTTAGCAGGCACTGTTCTGTGGCGAGGCAGGTGCCGCGGCCGTTAACTTCGATGGAGCCCCCTTCCATGACCAATCCGGATTGAAAGAGCGGGACCTTGAGGAACCGGGCCACCTGGGCGGCCACGCCGTCGTCTTGGATCCAGGGTCTGTATTTTTCTCCCCAGGCGTTGAACACCCAGCTGTTGGCGGCAACTTTCTCGTCCCCGGTCCTTCTCGTTACAAAGGTCGGGCCGTAGTCGCGGATCCAGATATCCACTGTGGGGACGCGGAGGAAAGATACTCCGCGCATGGCCGTACCGGCGGCCAGAAGCCTCCGGCTCACCTCTCTTTCGGTCTCAAGGTCATGGACCAGCAGACGCACTTTTTCCACGCCAGCCAGTGTCCGCACGATCTCCAGCCAGTTCTGCTGGACGGCTTCCAGCTTGTGGTGCCAGGCCCCGGGGTTCCTGGGCCAGGCCAACCAGGTTCCCTCATGGGGTTCCCACTCGGCGGGCATGGCGTATCCGCCTTGACAGGGAAAGGCCGGCTTTGGAACGGCCCGGGGACTTGGAGTGAGAGCTGGCAACGGGTTCCCTAATCGGTAGGAGCTCGGTCGAGAAAGCGCTCCGTCAGCGCATCGTAGGCGTCGATGCGGCGGTCTCTCAGAAAGGGCCAATTCCGCCGGGTTTCATCGATTTTTGAAAGATCACAAGGGGCGAGCAGCACCTCTTCCTTGGTTTCACCGGCCTCGACCAGGACGCCGCCGAAGGGATCCACTGCAAAAGAGCCGCCCCAGAAGACCAGTTTCCCCTCGCGGCCTACCCGGTTGACGGCGGCGACATAAACACCGTTGGACACGGCGTGCCCCTGTTGGACCAGTTTCCAGGCGCGGCGCTGGTTTTTCGCATCGGCGACGGAGTCTGCCGCCACCTTGCCGATGGCCGTGGGATAAACAATAATCTCGGCTCCGCCAAGGGCGACCAAGCGCGCGGCTTCGGGAAACCATTGATCCCAACATACCAGGACCCCGATCTTGGCGTAGCGCGTCTGGAAGGCCGGAAATCCCAGGTCCCCCGGCGTAAAATAGAATTTCTCGTAATAGCAAGGATCGTCGGGAATGTGCATCTTGCGGTACTTCCCCGCGACGGTGCCGTCGGCGTCGATAACCACCGCCGTGTTATGGTAGATGCCTGCGGAGCGCCTCTCGAACAGGGAGGCGACGATGACGATCTTTTCCGCCGCGGCCAGCCGGCCAAGCTGCTCCGTTGTGGGTCCAGGAACTGGTTCGGCCAGCTTGAAGAGGTTCGCGTCTTCGGTCTGAGGGAAATAACCTGAAAGAAACAGCTCCTGGAGACAGACGATCTGGGCGCCCTGCCTGGCTGCCGCGCGGACCTTGGCAATGGTTCGGGAGAGATTCCCCGCTGGGTCTTTCCCCGCCTTCATTTGAATCAATCCGAGATTCACCTGTCGGGACATTTCATGAATCCTCGCCTGTTTCTTACTTTAACACAATTCCGCTCAGGTCACCGAACAGAATAACTACCCGTTAAACCGGTAGAGGTCCCACTGCTCGTTTCCTTTGGACGTCTGAGTCACCAGACGGCTGGGAGGCCAGAGTCCGGGTGGAATCCGGCGCCGGTCCTTTTCCCTGATCAGGAGGTATTGGAGGTTGTCCTTATCTTTTATGGATTTCAGCTCTTCGGGTGTGGAGACAACGGGAATAACGGCCCGCCGGAGGTAAAAATTGAAGTCGTTCATGCTGTCCGCGTAGATGGAAAGCGGGGTATCGGCTCCGACCTCGTGCTTCACCTGTTCGGCGGGGATCCGGGGCGATTTGTATAGATTGATGACGGGGAAGACCCAATAAGCCCCGGCCAGGGCGGTAGCCAGAAACATGGAGGCGAAGCGCAGGGTCCCCGCGCGCAATCGGGATTTTCGAAACGAGCAATAAGCGGCCAGGCTCCCCACCACCATGGCCCCCGCGACGGGGAGGGTTGGTCCCAGCAGCTCCCGTCGGAGCCAGTAAACCCCCATGGGAAGAAACAGTCCCACAAGGGTCAACAAACCCGTGTACAATGCAGTCACCGCAGCGAATCCCAGCGGAGAGTTACGTTCTTGAGTATCTCCCGCGGCAAGTTCGTAGCCTAGCCACAGGGCTACCGGAGGATACATGGGAATTAGATAGAGCTCCCTTTTGGTGTTCGATAGCGAAAAGAAGATAAAGACGACGGCGGCCCATACCAGCAAAGGACGTGCCGTAGGGCTTCCGGAAGTCCCTCGTCGCCGCCACGCCGCCAACGTTGCAGGCAGGAGAAAGGGGGTCCAGGGGAGAAAATCCGCGGGGAAATTGACCAAGTAGTAGTAGAACGGTCGCCTGTGCCCGGAACCGTGGATAAACCGTTGAACGTGGTGATTCCAGATAAACTCCCGAATCCAGGTTCCCTCCGTCTCGGCCGCCACGGCCACGAACCACGGCAGCGTTACAAGCAGAAAAATCCCTACCCCCGGAATAAGCCTCAACCGCAGCCAGTCTTCATTCCGGCGGCTCATGATTAAAAGCACAAGAAAAACCAACCCGGGCAAGACAAAGCCGATCATCCCCTTGGTAAGGGTGGCCAATCCCATGAGACCGTAACCCAGTACAACTTCAACAAGGCCGCCGCGCCCGTGCCAGAGGCGCAACAGGTTGTAGAACGCGCCTGTAAGGCACAGGGTGAGGAGCATGTCGGTGTGAGCCCATCGCCCCTCCCAGAAGACGCGAAAGGCCGTGGCGATCACCAGGGACGATAACAAGCCCACCTGGGGGCTGAAAAATTCCCTGCCCATGCGATAGGTCACAAGGACCAGACCGATGGCGGACAGAGCCGAAGGCAGGCGCACGGTCCATTCGTTGACGCCTCCAAAGAGGTGGGACAAGAGCAACACAAACCAGAAATAGAGGATGGGCTTATCGGTGTACGGAGCGCCGTTCACCGTGGGGACGATCCACCGGCCGCCCTCGAACATGACCCGGGCGATTTCGCCGTAGCGCGGTTCTACGGGGGCCCACAGGTCCCGCCCCCCCAGGAAGGCCAGGTAGAGAACGCCGGAAAACAGAAAGAGGAAAGGTAGGTGATACCTTTCCTCTCTGAACAGCAGCTCCATGCGCGCTTATTTGAGGTGCTGGGCGAAAAAGGCCTTGGTCTTTTCCCAGGCGTCCTTGGCCGATGCTTCATGGTAGCTCTCGGCCCTGTCGTTGCAGAAAAAACCATGACCCGGCTCGGGGTAGACATCGAGAGAGTAATTCTTCTTCTTTTCCGCGAGGGCCTTCTTGACCTGCTCGACATGGTCCTGCGGGATAAAGGCGTCCTTGCCGCCGAAGTAAAGCTTGATCGGGCAAGTGATGGCCCCGGTGCGCTCCAGCGGGCTCGGCTTGCCCTGGGGTATCCCGCCGCCGTAGAAGACCACGGCTGCCTTGATGTCCTTATTGTGGTGCGCCGCGGTCAGGTAGGTAAAGCGCCCGCCCATGCAAAAACCCGTGACGCCGATGGCGTTGGCTTTGACGTAGCTTTGGGACTTCAAATGGGACAGGGCGGCGCCCACGTCTTCCATGATTTTGGGATCCTGGAGCTTCATCATGATGCCCACGGCTTTCTTGAGATCCGAGTAGGGAACGATCCTCTCGGACTCCCGGTGATAGAGGTCCGGGGCGATGGCGACGTAGCCTTCCCGGGCCACCCGCTCGGTGACGTCTTTGATGTGGTCGTTCACACCGAAGGCCTCCATGAGTACGATGACGGCCGGTTTGGGGCCTCCGTCTTTGGGCTTCGCCTCGTAGGCCTCCATCTTGCCGTCGGGGGTGTCGAGCTGGAGTGTTTGGGTGCTGATATCCATACGCTCTTTCCTTTCCAATGGACTTAATGATTCGCTCGGCTCCATATATCTAGCAAATTTTATTTCGATCATCCAGAGTTCTTCAGAAACTCTGTGGGATTGGCCGGCCAGCCTTGTCCTCAGAGAACAATGAGAGGCTCGGGGCCTGCCCGTTCCCCTGAGGTCACGGCCGAAGCCCTCAGCGATCGCCATCGGTAAGTCCGGCTCTTGACAAGGGTAATCACCGCCACCTAAGCTTAGACTTGCTTATGGGTCAGGTCGTCGAACTCAAGGAGATCCACCGGGCGCGGCGCAGCCGGTCCGAAAAGCTCACCATGGACCAGTGCATCGAGCTTCTCGAGTGGAATCTCAAACACAGTGTCGATCGGTATCTCTCGTCACCCAGCGATGAGCGACCCTTCCGGGCTGGACAGATCCGCAAGCTGAGCGAGGTCCTGGAATATACGCTGCGGCTTCGCTAGGTCCAACTTTAATCGTCGTGAACACGTTAACGCCCCTGCTCCCCTATCTGCTGGCCGCCGGGCTCGTGGTCTTCGTCTGGCTCCTGTTCCGCCGGCTGGAGGCCCTGGTAGGGCTGAAAAAAGACGACCAGACTCTCCTGATGATCCAGCAGCAAATCGACCAGGTTCGGGGCCAGTTCTCCCAATCCCTGGAAAACAACACACGCCTCATCAACCAGCAGTTGGGGCAGGTCCTCGGCCATGTCTCGGATCGCCTCAAAGAGCATTCCGAGATCCTTCAGAAGACCCAGCAGAGCCTGGGAGAGCGCCTGGACAGCGCGGCCCGGGTGGTGGGCAACGTGCAGAAAAGCCTGGGGGGCTTGGAGGAGGCAAACCGGAAGATATACGAGGTCGGGAAGGACATCTCCTCCCTTCAGGAGATCCTCCGCGCTCCCAAACTGAGGGGGGGCCTGGGTGAGTTCCTCCTGGAGGACCTGCTGGGGCAGATCCTACCCGCGCAGCACTTTGCGACCCAGTACGCCTTCAGGAACGGGGAGAAGGTCGACGCCGTGATCAAACTCGGCGGCTCCCTGGTGCCCGTGGATTCCAAGTTCCCCCTGGAGAACTTCAAGCGGATGATAGAGGGCGCCACGGACGACGAGAAGAGCCGGGCCAAAAAACAGTTCGTCGTGGACGTCAAAAAGCACATCGATGCGATCTCGACCAAGTATATCCTCCCCGACGAGGATACCTACAATTTTGCCTTGATGTACATCCCGGCGGAGAACATCTTTTACGAAACCATCATCAAGGACGACGCCCTGGGAGAGGACAAGAGCATCAGCCATTACGCCTTGAGCAAGAAAGTCATCCCCGTTTCCCCCAATAGCTTTTACGCCTATCTCCAGGCCATCGTCCTGGGGCTCAAGGGCATGAAGATCGAGGAGCGGGCCAAGGAGATCCTCCAGTACCTGGGCCGCCTGGAAGGAGACTTTGGCAAGTTCAGGGGAGACTTCAACCTGGTGGGCAAGCACCTGGGGCATACCCAGGCGAGCTTTCAGGTCGCTGAAAAGCGCCTGGATCAGTTCGGCCAGAAACTGCTCGCCGCCGAAGGGGGCAATAAAGAAATTCCCGAGGCTTGAAGATGTCTTTTGCCTGGCGAAAACTGCACTTGCCGGTTCCCCGTTGCCACCGGATTCCGCGACCCCGGCAAGGCCGGCCCCTCACCAGATCATCCGTACCACTCGATAGTTCTTTTCTAAAAACTCTTTAGCCGCCTGTTGGGCTTCTTTTTCGCTTGCGGCCGTGAAGCGGTGGGGAATTCCGGCGCGGCCCAACGTGAGACAGGCGTCCTCCATGGCGCCGGCGGAAACCAGGGGCAAATAGGCGGCCCACCCGTCCTTATCCTGGACGGTTTTGATCTCCACCCGGGCCACACCCTTGAGCGCGGCAAGCTCGACTTCGAATTTCATAACCCGTTACAATTTATTGCTATTCGCGGATTAATCAAGGATGGACGCGGTGGCGGGGCCGGGCGGGCCCCGCTAACCGACGTTGACGTTGATCTGGCGCGGTTTTGCCTTCTCGGCTTTCGGTAGATGCAGCGTCAAAACCCCATGCTTGAGCTCGGCGCCGATTTTGGCCTGATCCACCTCTTCACTGAGCTCAAACTGCCTGAAAAAGTTACTGAGCTCATATTCCCGGTAAATAATGTCGGCGCTGTCCGGGCGATCGGACCGTCCCTGGATGGTAAGGATGCTGTCTTCAACTCGGACGTCCAATCCCGTTTGGGATACGCCCGGGAGGTCCGCCATGACGACCAGCTCTTCCCTGGTCTCATAGATATCCACCGGCGGCGTCATGTAACGTGCCTGGGACCGGGTGCCTTCTCTGGCAGCGGTAATTTCGCGTTGTGTAGGGCTGGCAACTGTTTTCTCGGCCATCCTCCTTGCTCCTTTCGATGATATAGAGGTCCGGTGCGTTAGTTCACCTGAACGTTGATCTGCTTGGGTTTCGCTTTCTCTGCCTTGGGCAGAAGGTACCCCAGGAGCCAGCGCGTCCACGTATAGCGAGTCCTTGTCCTCACGGAGATTGACCAGGGGATACCTGCGGGCGGCTCGCCCGGGAAGAAAGGATGACCTGGACCCCGGCTCGGTCCGCAACCCAAAATCCTCAAAAGCCTTCTTGATCTCGCGATGCAATGCATCGATCCCTTCAAGGGGGTTCCAGGGTGCCATGCTGGGGTCCTCCTTCTTCATGTATGACAAAAAATTAACCACGGAATTGGCGGTGTCAAGTTGCGGCTCGTGTCGATTCTGGAAGGTTATCGCCATGGCCGACCCCCCCCATGCCACGCCCTACGTTGTTGCGCGGAAGGGCCAGCCGGCCATTGACAGTGCGGCGCGGTAGGCCTAGTTTGTATTGATCCGATGAGCATTTTGGGATAGCCAGGGGGGGTAAAACGATGGCATCGTTTGAGTGGGATAGGCTCGTCTGGCGCCAGGCCAGCGAATTGATACAACAAGCCGAGCGCATTCAGAGAAACTTTTTACAGGTGGCGGTCGGCACGCACTACCAGGGAACTCCGAGGCGGATGACCTGCTGGGCGCCACCTGTGAACGTGGTCGAAACCGGCGAGACCCTGTGGGTCCTATCCGCTTTGCCCGGCGTAGCCGTCTCTCAAATTGAAGCGCGCATCGAAGCGGGAGAATTGATTATCACCGGACGGCGGTCGCTTCCGGAGTGCTGCCAGGAGGGGGGGTTCGTGCTGTGGGAGATCCCCCTGGGACCTTTTGAGCGCAGGCTCAGATTGCCTCCGGCTCCGCTCTTCTCCCTGGGGAAAACGCGTTTCGAAGACGGGTTGTTGGTTATCGAACTGCAAAAGCATTGAGGATTCGTGATGGGTCAGAATGGTCCCGACGAGAACCTGCAAAGCCAAGGGGGCGGCGGTCCTGAACCCGCCCCGCGTCTACAGCTGCCTCCCGGGGCGCTGGTGATACTGCCGCTGCGCAATACGGTGCTTTTCCCTTCGACCGTCTTGCCACTTGTAGTCGGGCGTCCGGCCAGCATTCGAGCGGTGGAAGAAGCGATTCGACAGCAACTCCCGGTCGGACTGGTCGGCCAACGCGACGCAAAGGTCGAATCCCCTCATGAACAGGACCTCTATGAGATCGGGACGACCGCAGACGTCTTGCGCATCATTCCAGTGGGGGAGGGCCAACGACAGGTCATCGTTCAGGGCCGGCAACGCTTTAAGATCCAGGAGTTCCTGAAGACGGAACCCTTTCTCGTCGCTCGCGCCCTGATTATCGAAGAAAAAATACCCGAGACCAAGGAATTCGAGGCGAGAATCCTCCATCTCCGCGAGCAGGCCTCCAGAGCGCTTTCCCTGCTCCCACAACCCATCTATGAACTCAGGTCCACCATTGAGAGCATCGAAGATCCCCTGGCTTTGATCGACATCATCGCTTCCACGCTGGACATCCCGACAGCCGAAAAATATGAAGTCCTGGCCACCGTGGACGTCGAGGCACGGGCTCAGAAGGTTACGGCCCACTTGGCCCGGCAGATCGAACTGTTGGAGCTGAGCAAGAAGATCGGGACGGAAACCAAAGAATCGATGGAGAAAAGCCAGAGGGAGTACTTTCTCCGTGAGCAGCTCAAGGCGATTCAAAAAGAGCTGGGCGAGAGGGACAGCAAGTCTCTGGAAATAGAAGAACTTCGCGGCAAGATCGAAGCGGCCAGGATGCCTCCCGAAGTCGAGAGCGAGGCGCTCAGGGAATTGGCCAGGCTGGAGCGTATCTCGGAGGCCGCCGCGGAATACTCCGTGATACGAACCTACCTGGATTGGATGGTGGATCTGCCCTGGAGCGTCACGACCGAGGAACAGATCGATCTCAAGAAGGCACGGGAAATATTGGATAAGGATCATCACAATCTTGAGAAGGTGAAGAAACGAATTGTCGAATTTCTGGCCGTGCGCAAATTAAACCCGTCGGGAAAAAGCCCGATCCTTTGCTTCGTAGGTCCCCCCGGAGTGGGAAAGACGTCCCTGGGCCAGAGTATTGCCAAGGCGATGAATCGCAAGTTTACGAGACAAAGCCTCGGCGGGGTGCATGACGAGGCCGAAATCCGGGGCCATCGCCGGACTTATGTCGGGGCTCTGCCGGGGAGCATCATTCAGGCCATTCGCAAGGCCGGCAGCAAAAATCCCGTTCTTATGCTCGATGAAGTGGATAAGCTGAGCGCCAGCTTTCACGGCGATCCTTCGGCGGCATTGCTGGAGGTTTTGGACCCGGAGCAGAACGCCAGTTTCGGGGACCACTACTTGGACGTGCCTTTCGACCTGAGCCAGGTGCTGTTCATCGCCACCGCCAACGTGCTGGATACGGTCCCGCCCGCGTTGCGCGATCGCATGGAGATCCTGGAGCTGCCCGGATACGTCGAAGAAGACAAGCTGGCCATTGCAAACCGCTACCTCTTGCCCCGACAGATCAAAGAAAACGGCTTGCAACCGGGCCAGGTGACCGTTTCGGATGACGCCTTGCGCCGGATCGTGCGGTCCTATACCCGCGAGGCCGGGGTGCGCCAGCTTGAGCGCCAGCTGGCCGCCATATGCCGCAGCGTTGCAACGCGCATCGCCGAGGGATTGGACGAGAAGATCGCGGTTGGCGCCGAAAATCTCTCCGCGTATCTGGGTCCGGCAAGGTTCATCAACGAGGTTGCGCTACGCACCAGCCTTCCCGGAGTCGCCACCGGGCTGGCCTGGACGCCCTTTGGCGGGGACATCCTGTTCGTCGAAGCGACCAAGTTTCCGGGAGAGGGCAAGCTTTTGCTGACGGGTCAACTCGGTGACGTCATGAAGGAAAGCGCGCAGGCGGCGCTCAGTCTGGTAAAATCGAGAACGGCGGCTTTGCACATCGACCCGGAACTCTTTAAGAAAAACGACCTGCACATCCACCTTCCCGCCGGCGCCATCCCCAAGGACGGGCCCAGCGCGGGAATCACTATTTTTGTCACGCTGGTTTCTTTGCTTACCGGCCGGCGGGTAAAAAACGAAGTGGCCATGACCGGAGAGATCAGCCTGCGGGGATTGGTATTGCCCGTTGGCGGGATCAAGGAAAAGGTTCTGGCCGCCAGGGGCGCCGGCATCTCGTGCGTTCTGCTTCCCGAGCTCAATCGAAAGGACGTGGAAGAGATTCCCGCGGCGGCCCGGGAATCCGTGCGGTTTGAGTTTTTGCAAACCGCCGACGACGCTCTCGCGCTCGCCCTTGAGCCGGGGGAGGGGGCGGATCGTGCAAGGATGTCCACTATGACCTAGAGGTTGAAACTTTTCTCCGTCCTTCGGGCTTTGCAAAAGAGACCCGCCGACCATTGTTGCCGTCCTTGAAGATTATCTCAATGAAAAAGGCAGGGTCTCTCGGAAAGATCAAAGGGATTGAGCCGGTAACATGCCTCCAGGTTTAGGCAGCAGCTCCTGCATGAACCGGTAGAGGGTTTCCTGCGAGCGTATACCTTCTCCCTCCTTGGGCTGCGGCCGCCGCCAGCACCCCTCGGACATGAGGATCCAGGACTTTTCGGTATCGGCTAGGTGGATTTCCAGAATGCGCATGAGCCGTTTCTGCAGCACGGGATCAATAACGGGGAAAGCAACCTCCAGGCGCCGCTCCAGGTTGCGGGGCATCCAGTCCGCCGAGGAGAGAAAATACTCAGGCGTATCGCCGTTCTGGAAATAGTAAATCCTGGCGTGCTCAAGGTAACGGTCAATAACGGAGACCACCTTGATGTTCTCGGAGAGCCCCGCCGCCCCCGGCTTAAGGCAGCAGACCCCGCGGACAACGAGAGCAATCTTGACTCCCGCCTGACTTGCCGCGTAAAGCTCGTCAATGACCATGGTATCCGCGAGGCCGTTCATTTTGGCGATGATCTCGGCGGGCCTTCCCAACCTCGCATGCTCGGCCTCTCTGCGGATTTTAAGGAGCAGGTCGTTCTTTAGATCCATAGGCGCCACCACCAGGTGGTGAAAGCGGTCCGAGCGGGTATATCCCGTGAGACGGTATCGAAGGAATGATAAGGGTGATAGACGAGAGTATCCCCGTTGGAAATGGCTTGCCACGGCGATGGGTTGCCGTCGAAGGCCGCCACCGGCGCCGGCGGGACGGGTTTGTCCTTGAGACGGGGAATGTCCAGCGCTGAATAGAACTGGAGAAGATCCGTGAACGCCGGGAATCCTTTTCCCGCGTAGAGATCCATGGGACTCAGTTCCAGCTCTTCCACGAGCAGGTTTAGGAGCTCCGCTGGCAGCTGGGGATCGTATTGGAGACGGACCGCGGTTCCCATGCGCCGCTCCCTTAACCCCTGCTCGATGGCGGTGAGAAGGTCCTCGACCCGCCCGTGGGGAAGGGCGATGTCCGAATCCCTGGTGACCCGGATGACGTTGCAGGAGCGTATCTCGTAGCGGTAGTAAAGCCGCGGCAGGTGCATGGCTATGACGTCTTCCAGCAGGATGAACGGGTGTTCGTCGGGCGGCGCGGGTAAACGAATGAACCGGGGCGCCACGTTGGAAGGGATATGAACAACGGACAGCGACGTGCTGGGCAGGGGGGATTCCCGCGAGGGTTTGAGCGAGGCCACCAGACAGAGGGAACGGTTCGCCACATGGGGAAACGGGTGTCCCGGGTCGATGGCCAGCGGGGTAATGATGGGAAAGAGCGAGCGGTTAAAGTACCCGGTGAGGTACTCGCTTTGCTGTGGGTTGAGTTCGTCGGGCTTCATGAGGCGGATGCCCTCCGCCCTCAGCCGTGGGTCGATTTCCTCCAGAAAGCATCGGTGCTGCTCGTCCGTCAGCTGATGGACTTTCTCGGCGATGGCTTGCATGGTTTGCGCCGGACTGAGCCCATCCGCATCGGCGCCCTGATCTCCGGCCTCGATCTTTCGCTTTAGCCTGGCCACCCGGACCATAAAGAACTCGTCCAGGTTCGAGCTGAAGATGGCCAGGAACTTGATCCTCTCGAGGAGCGGGACGCGGCTGTCCCACGCCTCCTGAAGCACCCGCCGGTTGAACTCCAGCCAGGAGAGCTCCCTGTTGTTGTAACGACCGGGATTCATGTTCCAGGGCGGTCCTTTGGGAAGCTTCTATGTACATCGGAGACGCGGGCTTTATATTAAGAAATTATTATATTTCCATTAAGATTGCGTGACGGGCTCCTTGGATCGATGGTGCTGATCGCTGCGCTGCAGGGCTAAGGGCCCAACCCAAACGATTCTGTCGGCCATCAGCGGCTCATACGTTGCCGCCGGCCTGGCAGCAACGGGACGGCAAAACTTAGTGTCAACCTTAGAGGGAATTTACGTTTTCTTAACACGCGGATGTTGAATTGCCAGAGGAGTCCGCATAATGGAAGCACAAGTACGCAACGTGCTCTTTCGGTGCACCGGCAACTCGGCCCGCAGCATTATTGAGGAGGCCATTCTCAACCGCGTGGGGCCACCCAAATTCAAGGCCTTCAGCGCCGGAAGCCATCCCGCCGGGTCGGTCAATCCTCGTGCGGTGGGCTCGACGGCACATCGCATCTTAGGGTTTTAGTCGTCTGACCCGTGGTGGTGGGGCCGCTGGTGGCAAAGCTAAATCGGAAGAGCGTCTACGGTTCCGCACCGTGGGATGGAATTTACAGCTTCGGGCCCGAGAGGGTTAGGAAATCGTTCACCAGGCGGCCAAGCTTTTGAATCGCCCCAGGGCTTCCACGGTCCTGTGAATGGATTTGGCGTCCAGTTCGCCCGATTGAAAGACGCTGTGCCCCAGCCGGATAGGACGGCGCGCCTGCTCCACGGTGCGGTAATAGCCGGGTTTCTCAGCGCAGGCCACTTGAAAGCGGAGCGCATTGCTTCCGATGTCGATTACGGCAAAATAATCCGCCATGGGAAATAACCGACGGGACAGGGAGAGAGCCTCCCCGCAAACGTCATTCGGGTTTTCCCCGATGTGGGGGATAAATCCCGCGGCCGGGACCCCGTTTCCAAGCGCACCCGCCTGGGGTCGGGCTGTTCGACGGGCCGGGCGCCCTTGTTGCTTTTCTCACCGGAGCCGGGGGCTAGCGCGCCGGGCGCGCGGCCTTCCTGTTCTTGAACTGGGCAACGGTGGTCAAGACACCGTCGGGCAGCGGCCGGTGGTTGCCCTGGGAGCGGAGGAGAAGGACCAGGCGCGGTGTGTCGGGGTTCAGGAGAATGGTTCGCGCGGCCGCCACGACCTCCGATTTCTTTAAACTCTTCACCGCCTCCACCACCTGTTTTCGGTATTCAAAGTTGCCGTTTTCCCGGGTGGCGAACCTGAACAGTTCTTCGGCGACCTCGGGTATACTGTCGCCTCTTTTTTTCAGCGATACGATGAGTCCTGTACGGTGCCGTTCGAACTCCTCATCGGTCAGGCGGGTCAGTAGCCCGTCCACCTGCCGCATCCAGGACTCCACCCGGTCCTGGAGCTCGAAGGGATCGTAATCCGCCGATTGAATGATGAGATTGAAGAACAACCGGTTCTCGTCTCTGTTATATTGGCTCGTGACGATGTAACCCAGTTGCTGCTTGGTGCGAAGCTGGTAGAAAAAATCGCTTTCGACGATGGAGCTGAGCAGCAAGGTTGTGGCCTGGGTGGAAAAATCCACCGGCCCGACCTGCAGCCTGTAGAAGAGCGCGTTGTTGTTGTCCGCAATGGTAGTCGAAAACAAGATCGCTTCGCCGGGGTCAAGAACCTCGATCCGCTCCTGGTAACGATCTTCCTTTGGCAGGGGTTCGCTTTTGATCTCACCGAGCAGGATGCTTAAACTTTCCCGGACCTGTCCGGCCGTCCAGTTTCCATACGCCACGCCGGTGATGAAGGCCCTGCCGTAGAGGACCTTTGCGTGTTCCTTGAGATCGGCCAGGGTCACGGAATTGAGCGCTGCGATCAAAGAATCCTCGTCATAGTGGTTGACTCGCCACAGGAGTCGATTGTAGTACTGCGCCCTGCGGTAGGCTTGGCTGAGTTTTCTGTTCTCTACCCTGCGAATCATGGCCCGTTGGAGCACGCTGAACTTTTGCTCGTCGATGGCGATTTGGGACAGGTTGCGCGCCACAAGGAGGATCAGGTCGGAGATTTTAGCCGAGTAGCCGCCTACGGTCAGGACGATGCCGCGTTTCCTGACCTGGATATCGTAGGACAGGCCCGCGAGCTGAATGGGATAGACCCCTTCGTTGAGGGCCTCCTGGACGGCGGCGGCGTACAGCCTGGAACGGGCGTGGTTCTGCAACGTATCAAAGGTATAGGGGGTCTCGATGCGCAGTTTTAGACTGACCCTGGGCTGATTGAAACGGGTGTCGAACTGAAACCACACTTTGGCCAGGTTATCGTCCCGGACGAGGACCGGCTCTTGCTCGATCAAGGCGAGCTGGGAGGGGATGAAGTTGTTGGGATCCGGGTAGTGTATCCCTTGGACCATGGGAGGACCGAGCAGGTGGTCGTAGGAAATGCCGCCCACCTGGTTGATGGAGTACTCCGTGCCGTAGGGTTCCGCCTTGCGGTCGGTGGCGACGGAGCGGGACTGGAGGACTGCGAGCATGTTTTTCGGGGTAAGCGTTGCCAGAATCGCGGCGTAAGCCTGGGGGAGGTATTTCCGGTAGAGGTAAGGCAGGGTTTCCACGTCCTTCAGCGGATACTGCTGCATGAGGGCGGCCTGGGCTGCGGCGAACCCCATGCCTTCGTCGGGGTCCTTCCAATCAAAGTTGATCTGGGCCATGGCCTGGGCTTCCTTGAAAGTGTATTCCTGAATGCCCTGGTCTTTAAGAAGGCGAAGGTAGGCAAAAACGATCTCCATGACCCGTTGGTATTCTTTTTCGCCTTCCCGGGTCAATTCGACATTGATATCGAAGGACGAGAGGTTACGGTGGGTGTAGTCGGCGCCGGCGGACAGGGCCAGGGCCAGGCCTTCTTCCTTCAATTTGGACAGAAGGGAGCCTTTTCCTTCATGGCCCACCACGCCCGCGACGATGTCTCCCGGCTTGCCCTCCAGGTAGTCGTGAAGCCTGATGGTGGGGAAGGTCAGGGTTAATTTGCGAGTGTCCTGAATGGTCTTGATTTTCATCAGCCGGTATTGGCCCTTCAGGGGTTTTCGATATTCGGAAGAAATAGACGGGGCGTCCACCGGATGATCGGGAATGCCGGCAAAATACCGCTCGACGATCCCCTGTTGCTCCGGGAGCGAAATATCCGACAGGATGGCCAGCTTCATGTTCGAAGCCGCGTAGTAGCGTCCATAGAAGTCCAGCAGCGCCGGCCGGTTATCGCCGGCCAGGGTTTCCTTGTTGCCGATACTAAACTTTTTGATGGGATGGCCGGGCTCGGCGATCTGATTGATGGCGTGGTGGACGCGCCAGCTATCGCGAAGTTTGTTCTTGTCGAACTCGCTGGCCACGGCATTGACCTCCCGTTCGGCGAAGGTCTTATCGAACAGGGGTTCCGTGAAGAACTGGCTGAAGCGGTCCAGGGCCCCTTCGAGGGCTCCGTGAGAAACCTGAAAAAAGTAGTTCGTGACCACCTCTCCCGTATAGGCATTGGCGGCGCCGGAATGCTCGGATAAGTATTTTTCGAAGGAGTTGGCTTCCGGATACTTCCGGGTCCCCAGGAACAGCATGTGCTCCAGGTAATGGGCCAGTCCGGGTTTGTCCTCGGGATCGTACAGGTCTCCAGTCCCCACGGATAGGGCCGCGGCGCTCCGGTGAACTTCCGGATCGTGCAAGAGCAGGACCTCCAGTCCGTTGCCGAGGGTAAGGGTCCGGGTCTCTCTCGTTGCGGCTCGAGCGGGCCAAGCCGCGAGCAGCAGGGCGAGAATGAGAAGGGGGCTTATGAGAAGCCTCCGAGGCCCCATGGGAACGGGCTTCGACTTGAACCGCCTGGCTGACAACATGGACAATAACGCTGGGATCTTCCGCATGGAATCAATCTCCTTCGGTCCTGGCACCCGAAAGCCTTGGCACTCAGTTATTATACAATGGCCGGAAATAAAAATGGATAGCCGATGTGCGGCGCGACAAAAACTTTGACCCCGAATCCGCCTTTGTTTGGACGCCCGGCTTTGTCCTTTGCGCCGATCGGGGCTAATATTGAGGTCCTATGCCGACCGAGCCGGGTCAAGAGCTGGAAACCTTTGCCAACCCAAGACCTGAAAGGGACTACGAGATAAATCTCGAATGCCCTGAGTTCACCTGCGTTTGTCCGCGCACGGGGCAGCCGGACTTTGCCACCATCCGTATCCGGTACGTGCCCGACAAGCATTGCATCGAGCTGAAATCTCTGAAGTTGTACCTGTGGTCGTTCCGTAACGAGGGGGCCTTTCACGAGGACGTGATCAACCGGATCCTGGACCGCCTGGTTCAGGCCTGCCGCCCCAGGTCCATGACCGTGGTGGGTGATTTCAACGTTCGCGGCGGCATTCATACCACGGTCACGGCAACCTATCGGGCCCCTTGAGTTCGGCGCGCTCCTGCGCTTATCCCCAGAATTCCGGGGTGTTACAGAGGCCTTTACACCGGCCGGGGCCGCGCCAGGGCCCTTGGGGCCGCAGGGGCAGGCCGACCGGGTAACCGGGTAAAGGGAAGCGGTGGCTCCCGGTCGCCGCGCATTGCCATGTCCGATATCGGCGTTCTCAAACTACTCGTCATTGTTCTCACCGCGACGCTCTCCATCGTCTACGTTTCCAACAAGCTCAAGCTCCCCACCATTCTGGGTTTTCTCTTCGCCGGGGTGATCCTCGGCCCCGCGGTCTTTGGCTTTATCGAGGACGTGCACCAGATCGAGCTCTTGGCGGAGATCGGCGTCGTCCTGTTGCTCTTCACCATCGGACTGGAATTCTCTCTGGCGGAACTGTTCACCGCCCGACGCTCCTTCCTGGGGGCGGGAACCCTCCAGGTCCTTCTGACCACCCTCGTGGTCCTGCTCCTCTCTCTTTTGTTAGGCTACAGCCTCCAGGCCGGCATCTTCTTCGGCTTTTTGATCTCGCTTAGCAGCACCGCCATGGTCCTCAAGATGTACAGCGACCGGCGCCAGACCGATTCTCTCCAGGGAAGGTTGGCTACGGGAGTCCTTCTGTTCCAGGACCTGTGCATCGTTCCCATGATGCTCCTTGTCCCTTTTCTCGGCCAGTCGGGCGATGTCTCTTTGATCGTCATCGCATGGGCGCTGCTCAAGGCGGTTTTGGTTCTGGGCACCGTGGTCCTGGCGGCCCGCAAGGCGTTGCCCTGGCTCCTGCGCCAGGTCGCGGCTTTGAGGAATCGTGAGATATTTCAGCTCTTTGTGATCTTTATCTGCCTGGGAACCGCCTGGCTGACCTCTGAGTTGGGTCTTTCCCTTGCCCTGGGAGCCTTCATGGCCGGGCTTTTGATTTCGGAATCCGAGTTCAGCCATCAGATTGTCGCTGACATCCTTCCCTTGAGAGACTGCTTCAGCGGGATCTTTTTCATCTCCATCGGCATGCTGCTGAACCTTCGTTTCCTCGCGGACCACATGGTGGCTTCCCTGCTCAACCTGTTTCTCATCATAGGTATCAAGGGAGCGGTCCTGTTCGTTGTTTATGGATACCTCTATCGATCCATGCGGCTCGCCGTCCTTCTGGCCTTGAGCCTGTCCCAGGTGGGGGAGTTCTCCTTCATCCTGGCCAAAGCTGGGCAGGCCTATGGCATCCTCACCGTCGCCGGGGAACAGTCCTTTCTGGCGGCTTCCATCTTGAGCATGATTGCCACCCCTTTTCTCATTCACTGGGCCCATGGAGTTGCCTTTGGCCTGGAGGCGGCGGTGGGAGCGGTGGCCCGGGACCCCGGGCCGCAAGCCGAAAAACCGCCTTCGGCCGCAGGACACGTCGTTATCGTCGGCTACGGCCTGAACGGGCAAAACCTCGTACGGGTCCTGAAGGAGGTGGGTATTGCGTACCGGATCCTTGACATGGATCCGGACCTGATCCTCCAGGCCCGGGTGGCGGGAGAGCCCATCCACTTCGGGGACGGCACCCGTCCCGAGGTCCTGAGAGGTCTCGGCATCGAGCAGGCGCGGGTTCTGGTGGTGGCCATTTCCGACCCGGCGGCGACGGTGCGTATCGTGTGGCAGGCCAGAGGGTTGAATCCCGGCCTTCATATCGTGGTTCGTACCCGTTACGTGGCGGAGATCGACGGGCTCTATCGCATCGGGGCGAACCAGGTGATCCCCGAGGAATTCGAAACCTCCGTGGAGATCTTCGCGCGAGTTTTGGAGGAATACCACGTGCCGCGAAACGTCATCGCCCTGCAGGTGAATCTCATCCGCCAGGAGCGCTACCGCATGCTGCGCGGGTTGAAGCTCGAGGGGAAGAGCCTCGACCAGCTCAGTCGATACCTGGTGGGCACCACCACCGATACGGTGCTGTTGCTGGAAGGCTCCCCCGCCGTGGGGAAAACCCTTGCGGAGCTGGAGGTACGGGCCAGGTTCGGGGTGACCATCATCGCCATCGTGCGCAGTGGCGAATCCCATCATAATCCCGCCCCGGACTTTCGTCTAACCGAAGGGGACATCCTGATCCTCTTGGGAAGTCATGAAGAGCTGGACAGAGCCACGGCGCTTTTCAGCCCCCCGCAGGAGGAAAACCCTTAGAGGGTGGCATGGAAGTTGAAATTGCGGGCGATATGCCCTATGCAGTTAAAAGCGGGCTGCGAAACTGTTGCTCTGCTGTTGGTTCATCTTCTTTTACGATGGAAAACCATGGCTGACGCGATGCGAAACAAAAAACTCGATCTTTGGGTGCGCGAAACCGCCGAGCTCTGTAAACCGGATTCCATTATCTGGTGCGACGGCAGCAAGGAGGAATACGACCGTTTGATGGCCCAGATGGTCAAAAGCGCCATGGCCACCGTCCTCACCAGGCGCCCGAACAGCCATTTGTTCCGATCCGACCCGAGCGACGTCGCCAGGACGGAAAACCGCACCTTTATCGCCTCGGTGAACAAGGCGGACGCGGGTCCCACCAACAATTGGCAGGATCCCGCCGAGCTCAAGCGAGCCATGGGCAAGCTCTACGCAGGCGCGATGAAGGGGCGGACCCTGTATGTGATTCCCTTCTCCATGGGCCCCGTGGGCTCGACCATCGCGAAGATCGGGGTTGAGCTGACGGACAGCCCCTACGTCGTGTGCAACATGCACATTATGACGCGCGTGGGGAAAGCCGTGATGCAGGCCCTGGGGACCGAGGGGGATTTCGTCCCGTGCCTCCATTCCGTCGGCGCCCCCCTTGCCACCAACGGTCACAATGATTCCACCTGGCCCTGCGCACCTATGGACAAGAAATACGTCAGCCACTTTCCCGAGGAAAATCTCATATGGTCCTACGGTTCCGGATACGGCGGCAACGCGCTCCTCGGAAAAAAGTGTCTGGCTCTTCGCATCGCTTCGGCCATGGCCAGGCGAGAAGGCTGGATGGCCGAGCACATGCTGATTCTTCGTCTCACCGACCCGGCGGGGAGACGGTTTCACATCGCCGCCGCGTTTCCTTCGGCTTGCGGCAAGACGAATATGGCCATGATCGTTCCCACCATAGCGGGATGGAAGGCCGAATGCCTGGGTGACGATATCGCGTGGATGAAGATAGGTCCCGATGGGCGGCCCAACGCCATCAATCCGGAAAGCGGTTTCTTCGGCGTCGCCCCGGGGACGTCCTATCAATCCAATCCCATGGCCATGGAGACATTGAAGGAGAACACGATCTTTACCAACTGCGCCCTCACGGATGACGGCGATATCTGGTGGGAGGGAATGGACGGAGAGCCGCCCCGTCACGCTTTGGACTGGCGGGGCCAGGACTGGTCGCCCGAAAGCGAGCGGCCCGCGGCCCATCCCAACGCGCGCTTCACGGCTCCTGCCTACCAGTGCCCCGAGATCTCCGATGACTGGGAAAAGCCCGAGGGCGTTCCCATCGATATCTTCGTCTTTGGGGGCCGGCGGGCCGGCGTCGCTCCCCTGGTTACCGAGTCTTTCAACTGGGACCACGGGGTGTTCTTGGGGGCCACCGCGGCATCGGAGACAACGGCGGCCACCATGGGTGCCGTCGGAAACCTGCGGCGGGACCCCTTCGCAATGATGCCCTTCTGCGGTTACAACATGGCCGATTATATGCAGCACTGGTTGGATATGGGGGACCGGTTGGGGGCCAAGGCGCCGCGTATCTTTTACGTCAATTGGTTTCGCAAGACGCCCGAGGGGAAATGGCTTTGGCCGGGATTCGGCGATAACAGCCGCGTGCTTAAATGGATGTGCGAGCGGGTGGAAGGCAAGGTCGAGGCACGCCAAACGCCCATCGGCCTGTTGCCCAAGGATGGAGACCTGGACCTGTCGGGCCTCGACCTTCCCCGGGAAAACGTCCGGCAGTTGCTCACGGTGGATCCGGCGCCCTGGCGCGCGGAGCTCCCCGGCATCGAAAAGTTCTTTTCCCAGTTCGGCGAGCGGCTCCCCGAGCGCATGCAGAGGCAGCTTCACGAACTGGCGTCCCGGCTGGGTCAATCATAGCGCGCTCCCCCTCGGGCCGCCGGCCCATGCCGGAACCCGCCGTCACGTCATCTTGGCCTTGCGCCGCGGAGCAAAAAAACCCTTGCTTTTGTTGGTGGCGGAGCTATTTAGAATATCTCCGATGGTTTGCCGGACCGTCCGGTTGGGAAGTCGTTGACATTAGGAGCCCTTTGATCCCCCGTTAAACTCCATGGCCGCGTTGGAAGACAATTTACGCAGGGTGCCGCCGCAAAATCTCGAAGCGGAATCCTCCATCCTTGGCGGGATCCTGTTGGATAACGAGGCCATAGACCGCGTCCTGGAAATTTTGACGCCCGAGGCCTTTTACCGGGAGGCCCATCGTAAGGTCTTTCGCGCCATGTTGGAACTTTCCGAACGAAGCGAGCCGGTGGATGTCATCACCCTGGGCGATTACCTGAAGGCCAAGGGTGAACTGGAAGCCGTTGGAGGTTCGGCTTTCCTGGTCTCCCTGGCCAATGCCGTTCCCACCGCCGCCAACATTGCCCACTACGCGCGCATTGTGAGGGAAAAGGCCATACTGCGCCACCTCATCACCGCGGCAACCGGCATCGCCACCCGCGGTCTCGAGGACCGGGGAAACGTGGACGAATTCCTGGACGAGGCCGAAAAGGCTATCTTCGATATCTCGGAGAAGAGGATCAAGACCTCCTTCGTCATGCTGGGCGATATGATGAAGGATTCCATTAAGTTGGTGGAGAAGCTCTACGAGCGCAAGGAGATGGTCACCGGGGTTCCCACCGGGTACAAGGATTTGGACAAACTCACGGCAGGGCTCCAGCCCTCGGATCTGATCGTAGTGGCGGGGCGGCCAAGCATGGGTAAAACCGCTCTCAGCCTGAACATCGCGGCCAACGCGGCCCTGACTTCAGGACTGGGGGTCGCCATCTTTTCACTGGAGATGGCTAAGGAACAGCTGGGGTTGAGAATGCTCTGTTCGGAGGCCCGGGTGGACCATTCCAAAGTGCGCTCGGGATACCTTGCGGAACGCGAGTTCCCCGCCCTGGTCATCGCGGCGGGCAAATTGGCGGAAGCGCCCGTTTACATCGACGATACGCCAGCCATCTCCGTGCTGGAGTTGAGGGCCAAGTCCCGGCGTCTCGTGCGCGATCGGGACAAAAAGATCGGCCTCATTGTCGTGGACTATCTCCAGCTCATGCGGGGCATGAACCCCACGCAGAACCGGGAGCAGGAGATCTCGGAAATATCCCGTTCCCTCAAGGCTCTGGCCAAGGAACTGGCCGTTCCCGTCATCGCCGTCTCCCAGCTCAATCGACGGGTGGAAGAGCGCAGCGATAAACGTCCCATGATGGCGGACTTGAGAGAGTCGGGAGCCATCGAGCAGGACGCCGACGTCATCGCCTTTATTTACCGCGACGAGGTTTATAACAAGAATTCCGCGGACAGGGGAAAGGCCGAAATCATCGTAGCCAAACAGCGAAACGGTCCCACCGATACCATCCGTCTGGCCTTCTTTAATGAGTTCACCCGCTTTGAGGATCTTTCCGATCGCGACGAGTTTTACTACGGGGCCGATGAGGCCGAAGAGGTCTGAACCAGGGTAAGGACCCTGCGGACCACGGCCGCCGCGTCGTGGGCGTCCATCAGACCGCTAATCATGGCCACGGCGTCGGCGCCCGCCTTCCAGACGTCCGTGGCATTACCCTCCGTTATGCCGCCGATGGCCACGATGGGGAGAGCGACTTCCCGGCGCACCTCTCGGAGCATTTCGAGGCCGCGGGGAGAGTAACCTGTCTCCTTTGTATTTGTGCCGAACATGGGCCCGAATCCGATATAATCGGCGCCGCCTTTCTCGGCTTCGCGCGCCTGGGATGGGGTGTGGGTGGAAACCCCGACAATCTTCTCTCCCATCAGTCGCCGCGCGGCAGCCAGGGGAAGGTCCTCCTGGCCTAAATGAACCCCATCGGCCCCCGCCGCCAGGGCGATGTCCACTCGATCATTGATAATGAGCAGGCATCCCGTCCGGGTCGAGTGCCGTTTGGCATGTACGGCCAGCTCCAGGAACTCGGCGCCGGAAACTTCCTTGGCGCGCAGCTGAACCAGCCGCGCGCCGCCCAAGAGAAAATCCTCGAGAACGGCGTCCGGGGAACGAGCCCGGCAGTGCGCCGGATCGAGGATCGCGTACAGGGGCGAGGGGAAGGCGAAGCTCCGAACAGAAGTTTTCATTAACCGGCTAGTCGTAGGTCTCTTTTACTTTGATTTGCAGGTTGGTGATCTTTTTGCGCAGCGTGTTGCGGTTGATGCCCAGTATTTGAGCCGCCCGGATCTGGTTGCCGCGGGTGGACTTGAGGGTCAACTCGATCAAGGGGCGCTCCACCCGTTCGATGATCAGAGAGTAGAGGTTCTCCACCTGGACGCCCCGGGTCCGTTGAAAATAGTCCTCCAGTTTTCTCTGGATGATTTCCTCCAGGGAGAGGTCATTGTAGTCGGAGGGCGCCGCTTCCGGCCTCATGGAGAGGGTGAAATCCTTGGGAAACAGGATGGTTCCCCTGGACAGCACCGCGGCCCGGATCATGGCGTTCTCCAGCTCTCTCACGTTTCCCGGCCAGAGGTACTCTTCCAGCTGTTTCAGGGCGTCCGGGGAAACCCCAGAGACCTGGGTCCCCATTTCCCGGTTGTGCTTGTCGATAAAAAAGGCCACCAGGAGGGCGATGTCGCCCCTGCGTTCCCGCAAGGGGGGAAGATGGATGGGGATGACTTTGAGACGGAAGTACAGGTCCTCCCGAAAAAGTTTCTCCCGGACGGCTTTTTCCAGGTCCTGGTTGGTCGAGGCCAGTATGCGCACGTTCGCCTTGAGGGTGTCCCGTCCGCCCACACGGCTGAACTCCCCCTCCTGGAGGGCTCTCAGTAACTTGGTCTGGAGGCTGAGCGGCAGGTCCCCTACTTCATCGAGAAAGAGGGTGCCCTCTTCCGCCAGTTCGTATTTGCCGGCCCGCCGTTCCAGGGCGCCCGTGAAGGATCCCTTTTCATGGCCGAAGAACTCGCTTTCCAGGAGCTCTCTGGGAATGGCCGCGCAGTTCACCGCAATGAAGGGTTTGTTCCAGCGGGGAGAATTGTAATGGATGGTTTTGGCTACCAGTTCTTTTCCGGTTCCGCTCTCGCCTTGAATCAAGATGGTGGCGTTAGTGGAAACGACCTGGCCGACGGTCTTGTAAACCTTCTGCATGGCAGGGCTTTCGCCGATAATGTTACCCCGGGGCTCGTATCGTTTCTTAACCTCCTCCTTAAGGGCCCTGAAATCCCGGCTCAGTTTTCTATTCTCCACGGCCCTTTGCACGACCACCCGGATCTCATCGAGGTCGAAGGGCTTGGTGATGTAGTCGAAGGCGCCCCCTTTCATGGCTTCGATGGCGTTGGTCATGGTGCTCTGCGCCGTCATGATGATGAAGGCGGTGTCGAGCCCCTCTTCCTTGGCTTCGCGGAGAAGGGTCAGGCCATCGGTATCGGGCAGCTTGATGTCCACCAGGGAAACGTCAAAGGGGTTTTCCTGGAGATAACGTTGGGCCTGGCGACCATTGCCCGCGGCTTGGACCCAGTAGCCCTCCTTTTCGAGGCTCTTTTTCAGGACCAAGCGTAACGACTCTTCATCGTCGACGACGAGGATTTTTCCCTGTTCCATCAATTCCCCGCGTGTTAATCCGCCATGACAAGGGACACCCGAAAGGCAGCCCCTTTGCCCTCACTGCTCTCCACGCGTATGAGACCGCCGTGCTCTTCTACGATTCCATGACAGGTGGCCAACCCCAGTCCGGTGCCGTTTTTCTTCGTGGTGAAGAAAGGAGAAAAAATATGCGCCAGGTCTTCTCGTTTGATGCCCGGGCCGTCATCCTCGATATCCACCCGGATCAGTTTCCCTCCGTGGCTCGCTGGACCGCGAAAATGGTAATCCGTTTCCATGCGGGTGGTCACGGTAAGGCAGCCCTTTCCGTTCATGGCCTCAAGGGAATTCTTCACCAGGTTCAGGAAAACCTGGATGAGTTGCCCTCGATCGCCGCGCACGGGCGGTAAACTGGGGTCGAAGTTTTTCCTGATGACCACCCCCCCGTCGGTGAAGGCGTGCCTTTCAAGAAACAGAACATGGTCCAGCAGAGCGTGAATATTCAGCGGGTCCAAATAGAGCTTGCGCGGGCGAGAGAGATCCAGGAGCTGTTCCATCAGCTGGTTGATGCGATCGACCTCCCGGATGATAACGTCCGTGAATTCCAGAAGGGACGGTTCGGCGCTAACCTCTTGGCGAATAAGCTGGGAGGCACCCTTGATGCCCCCCAGGGGATTCTTAATCTCGTGGGCCAGACCGGCTGCCAGGGTGCCAAGCAGGGCGAGGCGGTCCGAGCGTTTCAACTGCTCTTCCATCTCCCGCTGGTGAGTCAGGTTCCTCAGCAGCAGGATGCTTCCCCACCCGTTGCCGGTCTGGTCCTGAAGGGGGGAGACGGCCAGGCTCACGGGCACCACCCGTCCCCGTGGAGTGATGAAGTCCCCCTCCGCCCGGGTGCTGCTGTCCCCCGGCGGCTGGCTCTTGGCAACCATTTCGATAAGCCAGGGGTTTTTCCTGAATACCTCCCGGTAGCATTGCTGGAGCATCTTGTGGGCCGAGGTGCCATTTAATACCTCGGCGGCCTGGTTTAGGAAGAAGACGTTGCCACGCGAGTCGATGACGACCACGGCGTCCTCGAGGCTCGTCAGGATATTTTGCCAGGATGGGGGGGGTGGGAGTTTGTTCGTTTCTTGCGCCAAATGCATCATGGCCCGTCCAGCGTAAGTCCAAATCATAGCAGATAAAACACCCCGGGCAAACTTCTTGCAATCCACCGGGTCGCGTGCTAGAAAACAACAGGAACTTTGGATAAGACTCCCAAAGTGGGCCCGTGCCCGCTTTTTTTGTTTGGGGGTGTCATGGACGACGATTCGATTGTCTCGCAGGTTTGGGAACTTGCGACGCCGCTGGTGGTCGATGAGGGGCTGGAAATCTTTGACATAGAGTTTCGCCGCGAAGGGCGGGGAGGTTGGGTGCTCAGGCTCTACCTGGACAAGGAAGGGGGCCCAAATCTGGACGACCTGACCCGGGTGAGCCGCCAATTGAGCGATCTGCTGGACGTTCATGACATCTTACAGAGGCCATATACCTTGGAGGTTTCTTCTCCGGGGATCAATCGTTTGCTCAAGAGACCCGAGCATTTTAACCGCTACCTCGGCAAGAAAGTCCGAATCCGGACCCGGGAGATAATCGAAGGCCGGAAATCGTATTTGGGTCTTCTCAAACAGTCCAGCACGGACGGGGTCGTCATTCTCCAGGACGGGATGGAGGTCCGGATCCCGTTCACTCTCATTGAACGGGCGAATTATGAGCACGAGTGGGACCCAGGGGTTAAACGCAGATAAGGAGTCCTCAAAGCGTAATGAAAGCGCTCGCCAACGGAGGAATGTTTCTCCGGTTTTCCGGGTGACCGCACTGTGGAGCAATCATGCAACAAGATCTCAATCGAGTGATCGAGCAGGTCAGTAAGGAAAAAGGCATCGATAAAAGCATTCTCATCAGCGCCCTGGAAAACGCCATGATCTCGGCGGCCAAGAAGACCTTCGGCCACGAGCGCAAGATCGAAGCCCAGTACAATGCGGACCTGGGGGAAGTCGAGCTCTTTGAAACCAAACGGATCGTGGAGCAGGTCACGGACCCGCAGGGGGAAATCACGCTGGAAGAGGCGCGGGAAACTCTGGATCCCGAGGCGGAGCTCGGCGACGAACTGCTGACCAAACTGGACTCGAGCTCTTTCGGGCGCATCGCCGCTCAGGCGGCGAAACAGAACATCGTACAAAGGGTCCGGGACGCCGAGCGGGAAATCATTTACAACGAGTTCAAGTCCCGGGAAGGGGAATTGATCCACGGAACGGTGCAACGGTTCGAAAAGAAAAGCATTATCGTAAACCTGGGCAAAACCAACGCTATCCTGCCGGAGAAGGAGCAGGTGCCTCGCGAGCGCTACAGACAGAACGACCGCATCCGTGCCTTTATCGTTAGCGTGGAGATGACCAGCCGGGGCCCCCAGATCGTCCTCTCGCGCACGCATCCCGGTATGCTGTTGAAGCTTTTTGTTCAGGAGGTCCCGGAAATCTACGAGGGCATCGTAGAGGTCAAGGGGGTCGCCCGGGAGCCCGGGGGAAGGGCGAAAATCGCGGTAACCTCCAGGGACGCGGATGTGGATCCCGTGGGAGCCTGCGTGGGCATGCGAGGGACGCGGGTCCAAGCGGTGGTACAGGAGCTGCGCGGAGAAAAAATCGACATCGTGCACTGGACGCAAGACCAGGCCGAATATGTGTGCCGCGCCCTTGCCCCGGCTAAGGTTGCCAAGATCATCATCTCCGAGGATGAGCACACCATGGAGGCCGTTGTTCCCGACGAACAGCTTTCCCTGGCCATCGGCAGGAAGGGCCAGAACGTGCGGTTGGCCTCACGGCTCACGGGGTGGAAGATTGATGTGCGCAGCGAATCCGAGGCCGACGAAGAGAGCCGTAGAGCCCGAAGCTCGCTCACTTCCGTTCCGGGCGTAAGCGATATGGTGGCGGAGCTGCTCTACCAGGCCGGATTCAAATCGGCTGAGGAGTTGGCGGAGTCCGACTTGGAATCCATCCGGGAGGTGGACGGTATCGGGGAGGATAAGGCCAAAGCCATTTATCAATCCAGCCGGGATTACGTTGAGGAAAAGAAGAGGTTGGAAGAACAGAGAAAGGCGGAGGAGGCGATGGCCGTAGAAAGCAGCGAAGGAGTGCCGGCTGAACAAGCGGCGCCGGCCATCGAGCAGGGGGAGGGCGAAGCGGCGCCCCCAGTGGAGGTCTCTGAAGGAGAAGAAAAGCGGGAAGAGTAGGCGTGAAGAGTTGAAACGGGGACGTCACCGCCCGGTTAGAACCTGTCTTGGATGCGGTGCTCGGGACAGTCAGGACCGCATGCTTCGCTTGGCCGTCGGCGCTTCCGGGGAGCTCAGGCTCCAGGAGCGCGGGGGGGGACGGGGGGGGTACCTCCATAGAAGAAACCGTTGTTGGGAGGCGTGTCTGGGAAAGAAAAGGTTTTATCGCGCCTTTCGCGTGGAGGTCGGCAGGGAGGCCCGGGTAAAAATGGTTCAGGAGTTGCGCCGAGGATGTTTGGAGTATGCAGATGACTAAGATCAGGGTTCATCAACTGGCGAAAGAGTTGGGGGTGGAACCGAAGGAACTCCTCGCCCGCATGGACAAGTTGGGAATACGCGGAAAGCGGGCGCAGAGTTCCCTGGAGGGGTCGGAGGAGGCGAGCATCCGTTCGGCGTTGGCGGAGGCGGAGAAACCCCAGGTTCAGGTCGGAGAAGAGAAGGTTACGGCGGATCGGGTAGTCAAGGGTCAGGATGAGATCCTGGGCGAGATCCAGGCTCGCGAGAAGGTGGTCGAGCGGCGGGTTCGTGCCAATGTCATCCGGCGCCGCACCAGCATTTCGGAGGTTGTTCCCCAGGCGCCTCCCCCGCCGGTGGCAGAGCCGCCCCGGCGTGACGTCGATACTTCCGAGCCCGCCATTCTGGCTCCCGTCGAAGTACCGCGGCCCGGCGGCGGCGAAGAAGAAAGGACTGCTGCCGTCGAGGCAAAGCCGGCGCCAACGGTTCCGCCGCCTCCCGCGGAAGAGGTACCCGGGGCCGAGCAGGCCAAGGAGCCCTTATCCCGTGCCGCGAAAGAAGCGGAACCCAGGGGAGCTCGGGTCCTGGGGCGCATCGATCTCAGGAAAGTAAGCGAGGTGGAGCCCAAGAAGGCCCCGCCGGCACCGGCCGCCCAGGAGCCGGGGGTGCCTTCCCCTGCGGCTCCCGCTCCCCTAGATCGCAAGGAAGTTCGCAAGCCCGACGAAGAGAAAAAAGAGGAAGGCGGCGAAGAGGGTGACAAGGCGGGAAAGGGGACCCGGCACAAGAAACGGGTCATCAAGCGCCAGGAGACCTTCGAGCTGCGCGGGAGAGAATTCCGCCCCGGCTACATGCCCAAGAAGAAGAGGGCTTTGCCTGGGAAGGACCAAAAGAAAACCGAAATCACTGTCCCCAAGGCCATCAAGCGCGTGGTCAAGATATCCAATGCCGTCAGCGTCGCGGACTTGTCCAGAAACATGGGCGTTAAGACCGGGGAAGTCATCAAGAAACTCATGGGCCTGGGGGTCATGGCAACCATCAACCAGGTGATTGACTCGGACACCGCGAGCCTTGTGGCCGCCGAGTTTGACTACCAGGTGGAAAACGTGGCTCTGAACGTAGAGTCCGCCCTGGAGCTGGAACACGAGGTCAAAGAACCGGAGGCCGGCTTGAAGCTCCGTCCGCCCGTGGTGACCATGATGGGACACGTGGACCACGGCAAGACCTCCCTCCTGGACGCCATCCGCAGCGCCTCGGTAACCGCACGGGAAGCCGGGGGCATCACCCAGCACATCGGTGCATACCGGACGGACGTGGACGGGCGTAGCGTGACTTTCCTGGATACGCCCGGGCACGAAGCCTTTACGGCGATGCGCGCGCGGGGGGCAAAGGTCACGGATATCGTGGTGCTGGTTGTGGCCGCCGACGACGGTGTGATGCCGCAAACCGTGGAAGCCATTGACCACGCCCGTGCCGCGGGCATTCCCATTGTCGTCGCGATTAATAAGATTGACCGGCCCGATGCGAACGTGGATCGGGTCAAGCGGGGACTGTCGGAACGCGGGCTGGTATCCGAGGACTGGGGGGGCGATACCATTATGGTCCCCGTCTCCGCGCAAACCAAACAGGGGATCGCGGATCTCTTGAGTATGCTCTTGCTCCAGGCGGATGTTCTCGAGCTCAAGGCAAACCCGGATAAACTAGCCCGGGGGGTTGTTGTGGAGGCCCGGTTGGATCGGGGCAAAGGTCCAGTAGCGACAGTTCTGGTCCAGGAGGGCACCCTGAAGGTGGGGGATTCGGTGGTCTGCGGTGTCTACTACGGCAGAGTGAGGGCCATGATCGACGATCGCGGCAGAAAGACGGAGGCGGCCCCGCCGTCTTACCCAGTGGAGATTCTGGGCATCCAGGGGGTTCCCCAGGCGGGAGAGACCTTCTCCGCCCTGTCCGACGAGGCACGGGCACGGCAGATCGCCGAGCACCAGCAGGGCCGGCAACGGGAAACGGATCTGGCCAAGACCAGCAAGGTTTCTCTGGAAGAGTTCTACGAACAAATCAAGGCCGGTGACGTCAAGGAGCTGCAGGTGGTACTCAAGGCGGACGTGCATGGCTCGGTAGAGGCGTTGACCGACGCCATGAGCCGGCTGTCCACGGACGAGGTCAAACTCCGCGTGATCCATGGGGCTGTGGGAGGGATTACGGAAAGCGATGTGCTTCTAGCCGCCGCCTCCAATGCCATCGTGATCGGCTTTAACGTGCGACCGGAGTCTAAAGCCGGCACCCTGGCCACTCAGGAAGGCGTTGACTTGAGGCTCTATACGGTCATTTACGACGTACTCGACGATATCAAGGCCGCCCTGGAAGGGCTCTTGGCACCTACCTATCGGGAGGAGACGCAGGGACGTGCCCAGGTGAGGGAAACCTTCAACGTTCGTGGTGCCGGAACCGTGGCGGGTTGTTACGTCACTGATGGAAAAATCCAGCGGTCGAGCCTGGTGCGACTGATCCGGGACCAGGTGGTCGTTCATCAAGGCCAGTTGAGCAGTTTGCGTCGATTCAAAGACGACGTCCGTGAAGTGGCCACGGGTTATGAATGCGGTATCGCCATCCAGGGCTTTCAGGACGTCAAGGTGGGCGACGTTATCGAAGCCTACCAGAAAGTGGCCGTGGCCAGGCGTCTGGGGGCCGGTTCGGCGCGGGAGACCTCCCACGCCTCCGCGGCCGAGGAACGATAAGCCCTCGTTCCCGTTCCTTCTTTCATGGTCGTGGGGGTCATGAAGCTCAGTCTGTTCCTGCCGGAGAACCATTCCCTGAAAGGGAAGAGGGGAGTCCTTCGCAGGATAGAGGCCCGGGTCAGTCACAGGTTTCACATCTCGGTGACGGAGTGCGACGATCAAGACCTGTGGCAGAG